>Ga0209383_1000201_pt1 | contig 44259 bp, 48 predicted proteins | sample CoawatmetaG02DNA_FD_187510 | JGI IMG/M metagenome (GOLD analysis project Ga0209383, IMG submission 187510) | Marine microbial communities from the West Antarctic Peninsula - Coastal water metaG029-DNA (SPAdes) (version 2) | ecosystem: Environmental > Aquatic > Marine > Coastal ...
CACACTCCTTGAAATCGAAGCTTATTTTAAAGAAAGTACTCAAGAAAAAATTTAATAAAAATATAAATATAAATCACACGCCGAGCAAATCTATTAAGCCTATATACAATCTATGTAAGATAAATGCTAAGCAGGTTATCCAAAACCATGTAAGCAAGGAAGAGAAGTACTCTCTATCCTTCAATGACCTCAAGGAGGCTATGGGCATAAAAGGCAATTTTAATAAAATAGAAGCATATGACGTAAGTCATATTTCTGGAGATCATGCTGTTGCATCATGCATCGTTTTTTCTAAGCACGGACCTCAAAAAAAAGAGTACAGATTATTTAATATTCCAAAAAATCTATCCGGCAATGATGTTGGTTCCTTGGAGCATGTACTATCAAGAAGAATTAAATACTATGAAGATGATAGTATTAAGCCTAATTTAATATTAATCGATGGCGGTAAAAGTCAACTGAAATATAGCCAGTCAGTTATAAGCAAATCTGATCATAAGGATATAAAAGTTATATCTATCGTTAAGGGCTTTAATAGAATAAGAGCTACTGAAACAATTCTTTCTTCAGATGGAATAATAGAGCTAGATAAATATTCAAAAGCATATTTATTGCTTCAAGAGATGAGAGATGAGTCCCACAGATTTGCCATAACTGCTCAGAGAAAGAAAAAGCTTGGCGGCACCAAAAAATCCCAATTAGATAATATCGATGGCATAGGAGAGGTCTTAAAGAAAAGATTAATTACTAATTTTAAAAGTATTAAAAACATTAAAGAAGCAAATAAAGAAGATTTAATGACTGTTAAGGGTATTAATGACAAAATAGCAGGATTAATCAAACAAGAATTAAATTAATGATCACTTTTATTAACTTATTAACATTTTCAAGAATTGTTCTTGGGGCAGTTATTTTTTTGTTATTAATGTCCTCTGATGGCTACTATCTAGCACTCATTTTATTTTTTATAGCTAGTATTACAGACTACTTTGATGGTTATTTAGCTAGAAAGTACGATGCTGTTTCAGAGTTAGGAGAGATTTTAGATCCTATAGCAGATAAAATCTTAATTGTTTTTGTATTATTTGGCTTGGCTGTTAATTTAGATAGCTATCTCATAGCCTTTATAGGTGCTTTAATTATTACAAGAGAGATTTGGGTTGGCGCTCTTAGAGATTTGAATGCACGAAAAAATAGAAGCGATGCAACTAAGGTAACTTTTTTAGCAAAAATTAAAACAACAATCCAGTTATTCACTATTAGTATTTACCTTTTAGCTCTCGCTATAAACAGTATGCTTCTCATTATTTTTGCTGATATATTTTTATTTATTTCTCTTTTTATTACTCTATATACAGGATTAATTTACACACTAAATTCCTTCTCGAATAATGAAACTAAGTAAAAGTAATTATAAAATTTGTATTATCGGCCTTGGTTATGTTGGCCTTCCCCTTGCAACAAGGTTTTCTTTAAAGGGATTTGATGTTCTTGGCTTTGATATCAATAAAACTAGGATTGGGGAACTTAAAAACTCTATAGATAGAAATAATGATGTGGATATTTCTGATATTAATATCTTGTTGAATGGCTGTAAGTTATCTGCAGATGCTGATGATCTAGCAGATAGAAATATTTTTATAGTTACTGTCCCTACACCGATCAATGAAGACAAGACACCCGATCTTGAACCAATTATCAGCTCCAGTGAGCTGGTAGGAAAGTACCTTAGTAAAAACTCTATAGTTATATATGAATCAACTGTATATCCGGGAGTTACAGACGACGTATGCACGCCAATTCTAGAAAAAGAATCTGGATTAGTTTTTAATGAAGACTTTTTTACTGGTTACAGTCCCGAAAGAGTCGTTCCAGGCGATAAGGTAAATACTATAGAAAAGATAAAGAAGGTTGTTTCTGGCTCAAACTTAGAAGCTTTAGATACTGTCACCTATCTATATTCATCCATTATCGATGCTGGCATTCATCAGGCACCTTCAATAAAGATAGCAGAAGCATCTAAAGTTACTGAGAACATCCAAAGAGATGTCAATATCGCTTTAATTAATGAACTGCATCAAATGTATACATTGCTTGGAATAGATACCCATGAAGTAATAGAGGCTGCTTCAACTAAATGGAATTTTATGAAATTAAAACCAGGTTTGGTAGGAGGCCATTGCATAAGCATTGATCCTTACTATCTCATGCATAAATCAAAAATGCTAGGTTACTCCCCGGATATAATGATCAAGGCCAGAGAAGTAAATGAGGGAATGGGGGACTGGGTCGTATCCAATTTCATGAGTTACATAAAACAAAAAAATATTGACTTATACTCAACTAATATAACTTTTCTAGGTTACACCTTTAAAGAAAACTGTAGTGATATTAGAAATACAAAAGTAAGAGAGCTAATCTTTTCCCTTAAAGACAAGGGAGTTAATGTTTCCTTATGGGACCCCTTGCTAGATATTGCCGAGATAGATAATCTTGAATACCAAGGTATTAAGGTATATCGAACAGAACCAACTGATGTCGAATTTGCTTTTCTATGCGTACCTCACAATGAAATCTTAGAGTTTTTAGAAGTCTATAAAGGGCCGGTATTTGATTATAAAAAAATAACATACTAAATTTTTTATACATATATCTTTTTATTTTCGTATATAGATCTATACAATACATAATGTTTAATCTGGATGGATGGAAGAGTTATTATGCAGCGACCTGCAAAGCGGTTAACGCCGGTTCGATTCCGGCTTCAGCCTTCAAGGTATAATTATTATCAATGAATAACATAAAGAAATTAACTAAAGCCATTATTCCAGTTGCCGGACTTGGAACGAGGATGCTTCCTGCTACTAAGGCCATACCTAAAGAGCTCATACCTATATATGATCGTCCAATTATTGAGCATGTAGTCCAAGAAGCCATATCAGCTGGTATAACTGAAATTATCTTAATTACAAGAAGTGGAAAGGAGGCAATCGAAAATCATTTTGACATGAACTATGAGCTCGAACATAGACTAGAAAAGAAAGGAAATCAAAAAATCCTTAAATCAATAAAAAATATTCTTCCCAAAGAAGTTAAAATATCTTCAATACGTCAGCATAACGCTTTAGGATTAGGACATGCAGTTCTCTGTGCCAAGCACTTAGTTAATGATGAGCCCTTTGCAGTTTTATTGCCAGATAAAATGGTCATAGATGAGACGTCAAATGAAAAAAATTGTAGTTTTTCTAAAATGCGAAAAGCCTGGGATGAGAGTGGTATTGGTCAAATTATGGTTGAAAAAATTGAGAATAAATACACAGAAAGTTATGGTATTGCTGATACCAATGGGGAATACCCTGAGCCTTTTTCTGGTATTGGAATTAAAAGGTTAGTAGAAAAACCCTCACCTGCAAATTCACCTTCCAACTTAGCGGTCTTGGGAAGATATATTTTACCTGCAGATATAATGGTCATATTAGAAAATACTTTAGAGGGAGTGGGAGGAGAAATCCAACTGACCGATGCTTTGGATAAATTCTTGAATTATGGAGATCTAAATGCCTTCTTATCAACAGCAAAAATCTTTGATTGTGGAAATAAAAAAGGGTTCATAGGCGCCAATTTGCTGATGGGTATGAGAGACCCTAAAATATCAGATTATTTAAAAGGCATAATACTGAAAGACGATATCTAATTCAGTTTTGCTATTTATTGAATCATAAGAATATAAAAGTAAAAGAATTGGTAGTTGACCCTGGTAAGTCTATGGGCTTTCAGAGGCATTTTGAAAGAAATGAGATTTGGCTTATTAGTGAGGGGTCATACAATGTCTCATATTCAAATGATTCAGGAAGTAGCAATATAAAAGATCTACAACTAACTAAATTTGACCATTATTTTGTCCCAATTGGGCATTGGCATCAAATTAGTAATCCGTCGAAAACAAAAACCCATATTATTGAAATTCAGTATGGAGAAGACTGTATAGAAAGTGACATTGAGAGAATAGATAAAGTTTAATATATTTTTTACTTTCCACTATAACTATAGATGTATACAATACACATAATTTAATCAGGCTGGATGGCAGAGTGGTTATGCAGCGGCCTGCAAAGCCGTTAACGCCGGTTCGATTCCGGCTTCAGCCTCCATTTAAATTTAAATAATTTTTTTAAAATTCAAAAAGGTTATAATCGATCACCATAAATTATTAAATTAAAATGAAAAACTTTTATATTGGAAAAAGATTAGTAGGTGACAATCAACTCCCTTTAGTTATTGCTGAAATGGGTATTAATCACAATGGCTCTTTAGAAGAAGCTTTCAAATTAGTAGATGCTGCAATCAGTTCAGGCATTGAAATAATTAAACATCAAACGCATGTCATTGAAGATGAGATGAGTAGTGAGGCAAGGAAAGTAATACCGGGTAACTCGAATAAATCAATTTATCAAATAATGAGTGAATGTGCTTTAAGTGAAGATGAAGAAATAGAATTAAAAAACTATATAGAAAGTAAGGGAAAAATATTTATTAGCACACCATTCTCTAGAGCTGCTGCAGATAGACTTGATAAAATGGATGTACCAGCATATAAAATAGGATCTGGGGAATGTAATAACTATCCATTAATAGAGCACATAGCTAATTTTGGGAAGCCAATAATTTTAAGCACTGGAATGAACTCTATTGAGAGCGTTTCTAAAGCTGTCGAGGTCATGGAATCAAAAAATGTTCCTTATGCTCTATTACACACCACAAATATTTATCCTACTGCAAACAACCTTGTTAGACTGGGGGCAATGACAGAACTTCAATTATCTTTTCCAGAAGCCTTATTTGGCTTGTCAGACCATACTCTCACTAATCATGCTTGTTTTGGAGCAGTTGCTTTAGGAGCTAGCATTTTAGAAAGACATTTCACTGATTCAATGCAGAGGTCTGGACCTGATATTGTTTGTTCTATGGATCCAATTGCTGCAAGTGAATTATTAGAGGGAGTAAGTATATTATTTGATCAAAGGGGTGGTAAAAAAGGTGCGTTAAAAGAAGAGCAAGCTACAATAGATTTTGCCTTTTCTACAATTGTTACAATAGCTCCGATTAAAAAAGGTGATTTATTCACAAAAGATAATATTTGGGTTAAGAGGCCTGGTACTGGTGAGATATTGGCAGAACACTTCAATGATCTCTTAGGTAAGAGAGCTTCTGATGATATTCCTATAGATCATCACGTTAATTGGAAAAACATAGAAAAATAACACTTAAACTTTTTGAGATTACATATGAGAAAAATTTTTATAATTACAGAACGAAGAGCAGACTATTCAAGATTCCAGCCTATTTTGAATATAATTAAAGATGATCCTGACCTTGAATATGATTTGGTTGTTACTGGACTGCATTTGAAGCATGAAAACGGCTATACGATAGATGAAATAAAGGCCGATGGATTCAAAATATTTTCAACATTTGAGATGTTTCTTGAGAGTGAGGATAGTGGAGGCGCCATGGTAAGAGCCTATGCTGAAGCTGTTAAGATGGTGACATATGAGCTTGAAAAGTCAAAGCCAGATCTTATATTATCAGGCTTTGATATTGCAGCAAATGCAGCTGTAACACTTGCAGGAGCTCATATGAATATTCCTGTGGCTCATATCCAAGGTGGAGAAGTTACAGGTACTATTGATGAATCAATACGACATGCAATGAGTAAGTTTGCTCATTATCATTTTGCGGCAAATAAAGATGCGTGTGACAGACTTATAAAAATGGGAGAGGTTCCTGAAAGAGTTTTTGATGTTGGCTGTCCATCAATCGATGCAATTCTTGCTGTTAAAGATAATCAGAGTGTTGCTGAAAGATTTGGTCTAGCAAAGCCTTATTTTTTAGTAATACAACACCCCGTAACAAGTGAAATTAATAATTCAAATAAGCAAATTGAAATTACACTTGAGGCAATAGAGCAAACTGGAACAAATGCTTTGATTATTTTACCCAATAATGACGCCGGTTATTCATCCATAGTTCAAAAAATAAAAAATTCAAATATTAAAAGTGTTGAAACCTTGTCCATAGATGATTACGTCAATCTTCTTCGACATTCGAGTGGCCTTATTGGTAATTCTAGCAGCGGAATTCATGAGGCCGCTTCATTTAATATTCCCGTTATTAATATCGGCACTAGGCAACAAGGAAGACTTAGACCAAAAAATGTCATCGATACAGGTCATAATGTTGCAGAAATAGTTAAAGCCATTAATCAATGTAAAAAAATTAAAAATGAACAAATAGTCTTTGAGAATCCATATGGAGATGGCAGATCTTCTGCTAGAATAGTCAACTTATTAAAAAGCCTAGATATAGGCAATGAAATTATTCAAAAAAGGATAACTTACTAATGAAAAAAATATTTATTACTGGCGGATCTGGAACAGTTGGCTCTTCATTTATAGAGCAATACCAGGGAGAATATAAATTTTATAGTTACAGTCGAAATGAAAAGATGCAGGTCTCTTTAAAGAGAAAATTTCCAGATATTGAAATTATTCTTGGATCAGTTGAGGATTATCTAATGTTACATACTAGTATTGCTAAGGTAAATCCAGATATTATTATCCATGCTGCAGCATTAAAGCATGTTGACTCTGCAGAGATATCTCCTATTCAGGCAATAAAATCTAATATTATTGGCAGTCTTTATGTTATTGAGGCATCTGTTTCTGTGGGCGTTCCTATAACCGTAGCCATAAGCACTGATAAAGCCTGCTGTGCTGACAGCAATTATGGTTATACAAAAGCCCTTATGGAGAAAATGTTCTTGGAGGCTCACACTTCCAAAACTAAGTTCTCGGTCTGCAGATTTGGAAATGTTTCACATAGTCATGGTTCGGTAATTCCTTTCTGGCTGAGCTTGCATTCTGAAAATAAACCTTTGCCATTAACAGATGAATCCATGAATAGGTTAATGTTTCCTCGAGAGGAGGCAGCTCAATTAGTTCACGAAGCTGTTATCAAGTTGCAAAGTGACAATGAGCCATTCGTGTTATCTCAAAAAATGAAAACAGTAAATATGCTTAAGTTAGCTCAAATTATCTCTGATAATATCGAGAATGTTGGATTAAGACCTGGTGAAAAATTAAATGAGACCTTAATTAATAAGAAAGAAGTTCCGAATACATTTGTAGATGGCAAGTATATAACTATTAGAGATTATGAGAACACTGGAGATAACAAACTTATCGGAGAATATTCCTCCCAAAATGCAGAATTTATGACAAAAGACGAGATGATTAAAACTATTGCAGAGGCAGATAAAAGTCTTACAAGCTCGTTATTAGAATCAAAAATTTATTAAGCTACCTTTGCTAAATTGACAAAAGGTTTATAAAGATAATTAATAAAAAAATCTCCACAGGACATTCATAAATATCAATAATTTTAGGATATTGGTTAATCGCCTAATAAATTTTTTTTATACTAATGTATAATAAATTTTTTTAATGTAATTAGAAGCAGATCAGCCTTCTAACATCTTAGTATTTAAGGCATACATATGCATAAGTTTCGTTTAATTGGAAGAATAGATATAAACAATGAAAATGTTGTTAAAGGCAAATGTTTAGAAGGTTTGCGAAAAATTGGTAATCCTGAAGAGTTTGCATCTAGATACTATAAAAGCGGAATTGATGAATTAGTCCTTATGGACGCTGTTGCATCTTTGTATGACCGAAATTCCCTTATTAAGATATTAAAAGAAACTTGTAAGAATGTATTTATACCCATAACTATTGGCGGAGGCATTAGAAATTTAGAAGATATCCAAGAAGCTCTTAATGCAGGAGCTGACAAAGTAGCTATTAATAGCCAAGGCTTAAGGGATATTAACTTTATTAAAGATGCTGTAAGAAATTATGGTTCTCAAGCAATTATTGGTTCTGTTGTAGCAAGAGAATTCCGTTATTCATGGGAAGCCTTCATTGATAATGCAAAACATAGGTCGGGAGTTGATGCTATTGATTGGGCTAAGATCTTAGAAGATGCGGGTGTGGGTGAAATAATGGTGACATCAATTGATAGAGATGGTCGTATGAAAGGTTTCGATTCTAAGCTTATAAAAACAGTAACAGAATCTACCAAAATACCAATAATAGCTTGTGGAGGGGCAGGAAGTGCTTCTGACATATCTTCTATGATTAATGAAACTAACTGTGATGCAGTAGCAATATCATCAATACTGCATTACGAACATACCTCTATAGAAAAATTAAAAGACTCTTTGTCGAAAAATGGAGTTCAAATTAGAAAATGAAAATAGCAATTATTGATTATTCAATTGGCAATGTTCAAAGCATTTTCAATGCTTTATCTCTTTATGATATTGAAATAGTTATAACTTCTGATAAAAATACAATTCTTGACTCAGATGCTCTAATTCTTCCAGGCGTTGGAGCATATAAAAGAGCTATGGAAGAGCTCAAGAAAAGAGATTTACCAAACACACTCTCTGATTTTATAAAGACTGGAAAACCAGTTCTTGGAATATGTCTTGGTATGCAATTACTTCTTGAAACTAGTCAAGAGTTTGGAGCTTCTAATGGGCTGGGTTTGGTAAATGGAAAAGTGGTTAAATTTTCTGACAAGATTAAAGGAAAGTTACCGCATGTGAGTTGGAATTCATTGTTAAATGCTTCTATTAATTGGGATGACGGATTGCTTGATGGTATCAGCGAAGAAGATGATTTTTATTTTGTGCATAGTTTTATTTGTCAACCCAGGGATTCTAAAAATATCTTAGCTTACTCGAATTATGGCGGCGAAAACTTTTGCGCTGTTATGCAAAAAGGTAATATATATGGATGTCAGTTTCATCCAGAAAAAAGTTCTAAAATAGGACTAAAAGTTTTAAACAACTTCATTAAAATATCATCAAAATGACAAACATTGTGATAATTACATCTAATGCTTTAAGACATGATTATATGAGGATAATGTTTGGATTAAATCAAGAAATAAATGTTTTAAAAAGTTATGTTGAGACTCCTATTAATAAAGATAGTAAAAGAGATTTAAGCTCAGTTGAAGAGAGTCATTTTTTAGCTAGAGAAAAAACAGAGCTTGATTTCTTTTCAGATATTGTTTTTTCTTCTGAAGATAATAGCAATCCTATGGATATAGAGAAAAATAAGATTAATGACCAAAACTACATTGACGAAATTCAAAAGTTAGGCCCAGATCTTATTATTACATTTGGTTGCTGTATTATCAGAGAGAAGCTTCTCCAAGCATTTAAGGATAAAATTATTAATGTTCACCTTGGTATATCTCCTTATTATCTCGGTGCAGGAACTAATTTTATATCTATAGTAAATAATGACTTTCAATGCACTGGTTATACATTTATGTATATGGATCGAGGTATAGATACCGGAGAGATTATTCATCAGGCTAGAGCGGAAGTGTATTTATTTGACAATATTCATCAGATTGGCAATAGACTTATAAAAAATATGGTTCATGATTTTATAAAATTAGTTTCTAATTTACATTCGATAAAAAAAATGCTTCCAATTACTACAAATATCGATCCTATAATTTGCTTTAATAGAGATGCTACCGAACTAAAAACTATAGAACTTTATAATAATTTTTCAAATGGAGCCGTCAAACTTTTTTTAGCCAATAAAGAAGAAATTGAATCTAGATATCCAATTATTGAACAAAGTTTTTTAAAAAAAATCTTATGAAGAATATTATGTACCATTATATCCGTCCTAATAATGATGAGTATAAACATTTCAATAATTTAGATGTAGATACATTTCGAAGACAGCTTGATTTTTTTCAAAAAGAGTTTGGTTTTATAAAGAAAGAAGATTATATTCAAGCAATAAAATCAAAAGAAAATATAGATGGAGTTGTTTTATCCTTTGACGACGGATTTAAAGACCATTATACATATGCAGCTGCAGAGTTGAACGATCGCGGGTTGTGGGGGTCATTTTATATACCGACTGGTATATATCGTAATACTGACAAACTTCTTGGCGTTCATAGAGTTCATTATCTAAATGGAAAATATGGTTCAACAAAAATACTAAAAGATGCAATTTCGTTAATTGATGAGAGTATGCTTGAGATAGAAAAAATTAATGAATTTGATAAAGATATATATCAATTTACAGAATATGCAGAAGATGCAAAAGAGCTCAGGAGACTATTTAATTACTTTTTAAAGTATGAATATAGAGATCTTGTATTAGACAAACTCATGCTTAAATATTTTGATGAAAGTCAACTGCATAAAAGTGTATATTTATCGATATCAGACATTAAAGAAATGCACAGTGCTGGACATATTATTGGCTCTCATACAGTAAGTCACCCAGTTTTATCTAGATTAACTTATAAAGAACAAATGAAAGAAATTCATGACTCTTTTAGTTTTTTATCTGAGATTTGTAATATAAAATTTAAGAGTTTTTGTTATCCCTATGGATATAAAAGTTCTTATAATGATATTACTTTAAGAGTGCTCTCAGAGTTAGAGGTAGATGAGGCAGTTATTTTTGATAATAATGCCCAAGAAAAAATAAATGATAAATACCAACTATCAAGAATTGACTGCAACCAATTTATATAAATAATATGAAAAAAAATAACTATGCCCTATGGGGTCTTCCAGAGAAAGTCGATTTTTGTAAAAAATGTGTAATTTCCAATCAAAGACCTAATTCTACTGTAGAGATGAAAAATAAAAATCTTAATAAGCAAACAATTGCTTTTAATGGTGATGGAATTTGTTCTGCATGTGAGTTTGCTGAGAATAAAAAAGAAACTAACTGGAAGGAGAGGGAAGACCTTCTGTTCGAACTTTTGGAACCATATCGAAGTAAAGATGGAAGTTATGATGTACTTGTTCCAAGTAGCGGAGGGAAAGATAGCGCTTTTCAAGCACATGTTTTGAAATATAAATATAAAATGAATCCATTAGCTATTACGTGGGCTCCAAACATGTTTACAAGAGCAGGCTGGTTAAACTTTAATAATCTTTCTAGAATTGGAGGTGTGGACAGTTTTCTATACACGCCAAATGGTAAGTTGCATAGTTACTTAACTAAAATTGCTTTTATGAATTTAGGTCATCCTTTTCAGCCATTCATTCATGGTCAAAAAATTGTGGGACCAAAATTAGCTGAAAAATTTGGAATCAAGCTTATTATGTATGGAGAGAATCAAGCCGAGTATGGCAATCCTATTGAAAATAACTCAGACCCTTTTATGGAGCCATCATTTTTTAGTATTAATGATCCTTTGGATATGTTACTTGGGGGTGTCAGTGTTGCTGAAACTATCAAGAAAACAGAATTTAAGTTTGAAGAGTTTCAGCCATATATTCCTCCAACCCCAGAGGCTTTAATAAAAAAGGATATAAAAGTTACTTATCTTGGTTATTTTGAGAAATGGGATCCTCAAGAATGTTACTACTATGCAGTAGATAACACAGGTTTTATGCCATCATACGAAAGATCTATTGGGACTTATTCTAGATATACAGAGATCGATGACAAGATTGTCCCATTCCACTTTTATATGACGTATATTAAGTTTGGTATTGGAAGGGCGACATATGATTCAGCTCAAGAAGTTAGAAATGGAAAAATAACAAGAGATGAAGCGGCTTATCTCATTAAAAAATTTGATGGCGAGTTTCCTGAAAGGTATGCAAATGAATTTTGTAAATATATAGGAATTACCATGGATGATTTTTATAAGACAGTTGATTCATTTAGAAGTCCTCATTTATGGTCAAAAAAGTCAGGAGAGTGGAGATTAAGGCATACCGTCAACAAAACAGGTTCAGATGATTAGTAAATTTTGTTCAATTATACCTGCTAGATCAGGATCTAAAGGCATACCAAATAAAAATATTTCCCCACTAGGTGGAAAGCCATTGCTTCAATGGACAATAGAGGCTAGCCTGGGATCAGAATTTATTTCTGAGACCATTGTTTCATCAGATAGTTCAGGGATATTAAATTTAAGTGAATCTTTAGGTGCTACATGCCATGAAAGGGGGCCAGAGCTCTCAAGTGACATCGCCAGAACAGGGCCTGTTGTCTTAAATGTCCTCAAAGAAATTAAGCATTTAAGAGAAAATTTTGAATATTTAATTTTACTTCAGCCCACTTCACCTCTTAGAACATCTCAACATATAGATCAGGCTTGCAATAAAATCCTTGATAGTAATGCCGATACACTTATTTCAGTAATAGAAACTCCAAATGGAATCTTAAAAACTTTAATTGAGAATGAAGATGGCGGCTTAAAAACCGGATTTAATAAAGACTTTCCCTTTATGCCGAGACAGGAGCTTCCAAAAACATTTATCCCTAATGGCGCTATATATATCTCAAAAATAGAACCATTTATCAAAAATATAAGTTTCCTTTTAAAAAATAATTCCTTTTATGTAATGAATCAAGAATCAAGTTACGATATTGATACCTTAGAAGATTTGCAAATAGTCGAAAAGATAATTAAAAATAATAAATTTAAATAAAAAAAAATTAAAAATGTTAAATTTAAATATTATCCCGCTATAATATATTTTTTTAATAACATATAACCTTCCTTAATAAGGTTATAAAAGTTTACAAGCCCGGGTGGTGGAATTGGTAGACACAAGGGACTTAAAATCCCTCGCCAGCAATGGCGTGCCGGTTCAAGTCCGGCTCCGGGTACCATTAATGATATATAATTTATTAGAAACTTAATTGGAATATGAGATATGAATTTTACTATACAGCTGAAAATTTTAAATATTTATAATTAAACAAATGAAAAACTTTATTCTTGATGTTGATGGCGTAATGACAAATGGTCAATTTTTTTATGATAAAAATGGCAAAACTCATAAAATTTTTGGTGCTGATGATAGCGATGGCCTTGCTCTTATTAATGACATGATCAATATTCAATTTGTATCAGCGGATAAAAGGGGTTTTGATATTAGTAAAAAAAGAATTCAAGATGATATGGGATATAAAATTAATCTAGTTTCTTCTAAAGAAAGGTTTAGCTGGATTAAAGATAGATATAATCCTCAGGATTGTATTTACATGGGAGATGGCTTTTTTGACAATTTAATCATGGAAAAAGTTGGATATTCTATTGCTCCAAGTAATGCTGATATAAAAGCAAAAAATGCTGCAGACTATATTACAGAAAGATCAGGTGGAGATAGAGCGGTTGCAGAAGCTTGCGTTCATGTTTTAAATAAATTTTTTGGATAACTTTAAATGATTGAAATACTAAAAGAAATGAATCAGATGTCTGAAGGTATGAATGATAATTTAGTCGATGCCTATATCAATGAATTGTCATCTCTTTTATTAGATAAAAACAGCTCTGATTTTAATATTATTGGATTGGGTGCAGGAAGAATGGGGTATTCGCTTAGATCATTTATTATGAGACTAAGTCATATGGGCTTTAATGCTTCAATGATTGGAGATACAAATGTACCAAGAGTAAAAAAGAATTCTATAATTTTTATTAATAGTTCATCTGGAGAGACTCCCTCAATTCTTTTATATGCCCAACAAGCAGCTGAAGAAGGTGGTAAAATTTTCTTAACTAGTTGTTCAATGAATTCTTCAATATCGCAATATGCGAATAGAATTATTCAGATTCCAGAAATTAATTCTAAACAGTTAATGAAGTCACCTTATGAACAATTTAGCATGTTACTTTATGATTATATTGTAATAAGACTAATGGATTCTCTTGATCTGGATCCAATTCAAGTTTCGCACAATCATTCAATTCTGGAGTAACTACAATGAATACTTTTTTTGTTTCTTTGATCACTATGGATCATATTAATTTTGAGAATGATGTAAAGTTGGTTGAAAGCCTCGGAGTTCATGGCCTCCATATCGACATTATGGATGGTCATTTTGTTCCAAGGTATGGCATTTACCCAGAAATAGTAGATAGGGTCAATGATGTATCAAATCTACCGCTTGATCTGCATATGATGGTAAATGATATTTTTTTTGCGTTAGAGCAGTTTAAGCATATTAAAAATATTGAGTATGTCCGTTTTCATATTGAATCATGTATTGGAAATGAAATGAGGGTAGTTGATAAGATTAGAGATATGGGTGCAAAGCCTATTGCTTGCATCAACTTAGCAACAAGTTTTAATACTATCAGCAGATTAGTTGCAAACAATGAAATAGATGGAGTTATGCTAATGGGAATACATCCTGGCGTCTTAATACAGGACTCAAGACCTAATAATATTGTAAATGACCTTAAGGATCTTAAACATGTCTTATCAGGATCAAAAGCAGACTCATTCATAGGACTTGATGGTGCCGTAAGTTTTGAAACTATCAAGCCTTTGTCTGATGCAGGAATTAATAATTTTATTGGTGGCAGCAGCTCAATATATAAAGGTGTTGATCGTAAAGGCGCATGGGATTCTCAAAAAGAACAAATTATTACTAATTGGGAAGCAATAAGAGGCATCATTGATTGGAAATTATAATGATTAATCACTTAGAAAAAGCCAACAGAGAAATTCTTTCTACCAATAGTCATAGACACGACTTTTCTTTTTTTATTAACCCTGTGAAGCAATAAATATATGTATAAAGTAGTAATTCCTTCGGCGGGTAAAGGCACAAGATTAAAAGACCTTTCTCAGCATATCAACAAAGCTTTGGTTAGCGTTAATCAGAAGCCATCTATTAGCTATGTTATTGAAAAGTTCCCTGAAAATATTGAGATTGTCGTGCCTGTTGGATATAAAGCTCAATCTATTAAAGACTTCTTGTTAACAGCCTACCCTAATAGAAAATTTACATTTATTGATATTGATTTATTTGAAGGGTCAGGTTCTGGTCTTGGGTACAGCTTGCTTAAATGTAAGAATGAGCTTGACTGCCCATTTATTTTTATACCAAATGACTCTATTATTGAAGAAGAAATACCTGCTCCAGTTTGCAATTGGATGGGTTATTCATCCACGCATGACATCGGAGAGTATAGGTCTCTTAATATTTCATCTGGTGAAGTCAAAGATATTCTTCCAAAAGGATCTTCTGGAGATTTTTTACCATATATTGGATTGGCGAGTATTTTTGATCATGAGTTGTTTTGGAAGTATATGGAAGAAGGCATAAATGCAGGGTCTATAGAGGTTGGTGAAAGTTATGGGTTAAAAATGTTGTTGACCTCTAGTAAGATTATTGCAAAAGAATTTACTTGGCATGATACCGGTAATCTAATTGCATTATCAGATGCAAAAGATTTTTTACCACAGAATGAATTAGATGCCCATGTGTTAGAAAAGCCAGATGAGGCTATTTGGTTTTGCGAAAATCAAGTTATAAAGTTTCATATTGATGAAAAATTTATCTCAGACAGGGTAGCTAGAGCTAAAAAATTAGGAGATTATGTTCCAAAAATTATATCCTCTTCAAAGAATATGTATTCGTACAATATAGTTAAAGGCGAAGTCCTCTCAAGAAACCCAACACCAAAAAGATTTAAGAACTTCTTATCTTATATGGAAGGTTTTTGGTTAAAAAAAGAACTAGATAAAACAGCATCAATTGAATTTTATAATAACTGCTCATCATTTTACAAAGATAAGACTAATGAAAGAATCAGCTTATTTTTAAAAAGGTTTGAAGTTATTGATAGAGAAGTGACTATAAATGATGAGCGGATCCCTATGTATCAAGAGGTTTTAAATTTGATTGATTGGAAATCCCTATCAAAAGGAGAGCCTGTAAGGTTTCATGGAGATCTCCATTTTGAAAATATACTTTGCACTGATGATAAAAATAAACCATTCTATTTATTAGACTGGAGGCAAAACTTTTCTGGTGATATGGATGTTGGTGACCTTTACTATGATCTAGCAAAGCTTAATCATGGATTAATAGTTTCTCATGAAATTATTAATAATAATCATTTTGAAATTAATGTTACATCAGATAATATTAATTTTGAATTCCATAGAAAAAACTTATTGATCGAATGTCAGTCTGTCCTAAAAGAATGGGTTGAGGATAATAATCACGATTGGAACAAGGTAAAAAATTTAACAAGTTTAATTTTCTTGAACATTTCACCTTTGCATGAACATCCATATTCACTTGTGCTCTATTACCTTGGCCTTTCTTCCTTATGGAACGATTTAAAATGAAGATAGGGATTATTGGAAATGGCTTTGTTGGCAAGACTGTTGATGAAGGCTTTAGCTTGCAAAGTACAAACTATGTCATAGATCCAAAGCTAAATAATGATATAGCCAGCTTAGAGGGCATCAATTTGGATATTATTTTTATCTGCGTTCCAACGCCCATGTCTGATGACGGTTCGATTGATACAAAAATTATATTTGAAGTTTTCTCTGAAATAAAAAAGTATTGCAATAACTGTCTTGTAGTCATTAAAAGTACAGTAACACCCGAGGCTATAAAAGGAATTTTAGATATTTACCCCAAGACGATATATAACCCAGAATTTTTAAGAGAAAAGCATGCATTAGAGGATTTTATAGATAGCCCAGCTTTAATTTTTGGTGGAGAAAAAAAATACTCAGAGAAAGCTGCATCTATATATAATGAGCATGCAATCTGTAAAACAAAAAATTATATTTACACAGATATATTCTCAGCCTCTTTAATAAAATATACCATCAACTCTTTTTTAGCCCTAAAAGTAACTTTTTTCAATCAAATATTTCATATTTTTTCTAAAGCAGATACTAGTATTTCTTGGCAGGATTTTACAAATGCAATTTCTTCAGACATTAGAGTGGGCTCATCTCATATGGACGTCCCGGGGCATGATGGAAAAATGGGCTTCGGGGGAGCGTGTTTCCCAAAAGATACTGCAGCTCTTTTAAGATATGCTCAATCTGTAGGATCTAAATTTACGCTCCTTGAAGAAGCAATAGAAGTTAATAATAAAATAAGATCTTCTTATTCTTCTCTTGATGCAAGAGAGAAAGAGCAAGGTATTTTTTTTAATAAAAAGCTTTGAAATTATATGAAATACTATTTACTAGAAATTTTGCTTTATAAAAAATCTATGAATCTAATAATTTCATATATGAAGACTTAGAAATTATTTTTTTTACATATAACTTTTAATATATTTTGCAATCGCTAAGCTACTTGTTAACCCTGGGCTTTCAATCCCCTGTAAAAAGAAGAGGTTATCAATATTGTGATTATTTTTTGTTAAAATTGAGAAATCTGCAAAGACACCACTATTTAATTGGATCTTAGGCCTTATACCAACGTAGTCTTCATATAATTCTTCATTTAATATCTCCGGCCAATATTCTTTAATTTTTTCTACAAATTTTTCTTTTGTTCCAGCAGAAAATGAGTAGTCAATTTTATTTATCTTTTCTGCATCAGGGCCAAATCTAGTACTTCCTGATAAATCAAAAGATGAGTGTATGCCCAAGCTAAATTTATCTGGTAATGGATATATCAAATGATTGAATGGGTACTCACCATTTATTTTATAATAATGACCTTTCATAAGATTTAATGGCTTTATGTCAGTGTGATTCTTTAGAAATGGAATCCTCTGAGACACATTATAAGAATCTAGACCGCATGCAATAATCAGATGCTTAGATTTAACTTTAAAAGTCTCAGACTTTGTTTGAAGAAGAGAATAAAAAAAAGAATCAATTATTTCCACCTCTTTAAAATTTGTATTCTTTGATACATATGAATTATTTTGTTCAATATCATTAGCAAGAGCTCTAGCATATTCAGTAACATCAATAATTCCAGTATCTCCAACAAATAATCCAATATCAGACTTTATATTTGGTTCTATTTCTTTTAAAGATCTATTATCTAGGATTCTTAATTCCTTTAATCCATTTTTAATTCCATTTTTATAGAGCTTTTTGATTTCATCTTCCTGTGAATATGATCCAAAAATAACTTTGCCAACTTTTTTATGGTTTATTTTCTTATCCTTGGCATATTTGTATAACTCTTCCTTTCCCTGAACGCAGAGCCTTGCCTTTAAAGAATTATTTTTATAGTAAATACCTGAATGTATTACACCAGAATTTCTAGATGACACACTATCTGCAATAAAGTCAGATTTTTCTATAACTATAGTCCGGAAACCGGCATCGGATAAATCTTTACCGCATGCGAGCCCGACAACTCCAGCTCCAATAACAAGAATATCTGTTTCAATCGTATACATAATTACAATTATAATGGTAATAAAAAAGAAGATTGATATTTATTGGAATTAAATTAATATAAAATGTACCTTGTCCAATATAATTAAAACTATGGAAACAAAAGACATAAACAATAATTCTGAATATAACGAGATTGATCTAACATTAATATTTAGTATTTTATGGAAGAGAAAGATATTTATCACTATTTTTACAGGTATTTTTGCTGTTTCCTCTGTATTTTATGCTCTCTCCTTACCTAATTACTATCAATCATCTTTATTATTCAATGTTATAGAGGAAGAACAATCCAGTTTTGACTCTCTTGCGTCACAATATGGCGGTCTTGCCTCAATGGCTGGCCTCGATATTCCTCAATCAAGCAGTAAAGACAAATCATCTCTTATTATTTTTACTATTGAGTCAAGGGAGTTCTTGAAACATCTTCTTTCTTTCGATGATGTGCTTGAGAATATTGTTGCAACTAAAAATTTTGATCAATCAAATCAATCAATTGTTTATGATGAAGATATATATAATCCAATTGAAAAAAAATGGATTCGTGATGTTAAATATCCACTGCAAAAAATACCAAGCTATCTAGAAGCTCATGAGATTTTCATGAATAATATGATTAATATTACACAAGATAGAAAATCAGGCTTTATAACAGTCAGTATTAAACATATTTCCCCTATTTTTGCATCCGAACTGCTGGAATTAATAGTAAATCAAATCAATCAATTAATTAAAGATAATGATTTAAATGAGTCACTCTTAGCGATTAAATATCTAGATGAGCAATCAGAGAACAATCCATCTAAAAATATTAAAAATTCAATAACATCAATTTACGAGACTCAATTGAGAAAGCAAATGATGGCGAATATTCGATCTGAATATATAATTAATGTAATAGATGCGCCTTTTGTTCCAGAAAAGAAGATTGGCCCTTCAAGATCTATAATTTGTATATTAATTACATTGATTGCCGGTGTCTTGGCAATTATTATATCTATAGCTCGTTATTTTCTCTTCGAAGGCAAGATAGATAGCAATTAATTATGAAGAATATTTATATTGCTGGAGCATACGGCATGGTTGGTTCATCAATAGCCAGAGCCTTAAATCAAGATAAAAATATAAAAATATTAAAAACCTCAAGTACTGAGCTTAATTTAATTAACCAAGAAGAGGTAACAAATTTTTTCAACAATAATAAAATAGATGAAGTTTATATTGCTGCCGCTAAAGTCGGAGGTATTTATGCTAACAATACTTATCCAGCTGAATTTATATATAAAAATATTATGATGACATCAAATATTCTAAATTCATGCTTTGAATCAAATATTTCAAAAGTTCTATATTTAGGCTCAAGTTGTATTTATCCAAAACATGCCGAACAACCCATATCAGAAGATATGCTCCTATCTGGCAAGCTTGAATCAACCAATGAGCCTTATGCTATCGCAAAGATTGCTGGAATAAAAATGTGTGAATCATACAATCGTCAATACAATACAGATTTCAGAAGTGTAATGCCCTGCAATTTATACGGCAAGGGCGATAATTATGGAGAGAAAGAAAGCCATGTTATTCCAGGCTTAATACGAAGATTTCATGAGGCTAAGCAAAATAATTATAAATCTGTCTTTGTCTGGGGGAGTGGAAAGCCTAAAAGAGAGTTTTTATATGTTGATGATTTAGCAAGTGCTTGTACTCATATTATGAATCTAGATAAAAAAAATTATCAGAATCTAACCAACCCTATGTGTAGTCACATAAATGTTGGAAAGGGCGTTGATATTTCAATTAAAGATCTTTCATATATAATAGCAAAAATTATTGGTTATAAAGGGGAGATTAAATTTGATACCTCAATGCCAGATGGTACTATGAAAAAATTAATTAATTCAAATCTAATAAAGAATTCAGGATGGGTGCCTAGCATTAGCATTGAATCAGGTATTAAACTGGCCTATAAAGACTTCATCACATCTCATAGAAAATGATAAAAAAAATAAATAAAGTAGCATTAATTACCGGTATTACAGGTCAAGATGGTTCTTATCTTGCTGAATTCTTACTTAAAAAAGGCTATGAAGTTCATGGCATCAAAAGAAGATCATCAGTTATTAATACATCTAGGATAGATCATCTTTACCAAGATCCCCATGAAGAAGAAATACTTTTTACCTTACACTATGGCGACTTAACTGATTCAGCAAACTTAACTAGATTAATAGGAGAGATCCAGCCAGATGAAATTTATAATTTGGGAGCTCAAAGTCATGTTGCAGTTAGTTTTGATCAGCCTGAATATACTGCAAATGTTGATGCTCTAGGAGCTTTAAGAATTTTAGAAGCAATCAGACTCTTAGGTCTTGAGAAAAAGACTAGATTTTATCAAGCATCATCGTCTGAATTGTATGGGCTAGTTCAAGAGGTTCCTCAAAAAGAGTCAACTCCATTCTATCCCAGAAGTCCGTATGCTGTTGCAAAGTTATATGCATACTGGATTACCATTAACTATAGAGAGTCTTATGGCATGTTTGCATGCAATGGTATTTTATTTAATCATGAGTCCCCAGTTAGAGGCGAAACTTTTGTAACAAGAAAAATTACACGAGCTCTCACAAGAATAAGCTTAGGCTTGCAAGACTGTTTATATTTAGGAAATTTAGAAGCCAAAAGAGATTGGGGCCATGCTAGGGACTACGTGGAAGCTCAGTGGTTGATGTTACAGCAGGATATTCCCGAAGACTTTTGTATAGCAAGTGGAGAACAATATACAGTTAGAGATTTCGTCAATAAAGTTGCAAGCACTTTAGACATGTCATTGACATGGAGTGGCACAGGGTCGGCAGAACTTGCTAGAAATGACGAGGAAAAAATAGTTGTTGCTGTTGATAAGAGATACTTTAGACCTTCGGAGGTTGAGTCATTGTTGGGGGACCCTTCATTGGCTAAATCAAAATTAGGATGGAAGTTAAAAACATCATTCAGTGACTTAGTGGAAGAAATGGTTGAGGTTGATCTTAGAGAAGCTAAGAGAGAATTATTACTAAAAGAAAAAGGATATTAAAAATACAAATTATGACTAAATTAAAAACAACATCACTAATAAAAAAGAAGCTTATACATCTGTATCAAAAAGCTATTAATTATAAAGAAGCCAAATCGAATGGGATTATAGATATTGAGAACTACTCAAATAGTTTTATTTTTAGAAAAGGTTTTGATCAGCATAGCGTTGTAATAGATGTTGGATGTGCAGAAGATGCAGATTTATCTGAATTCATGATTGATACTTATTCTGTAAATTGTTTCGGAGTTGATCCAACTGAAAGACATTTTCCAGCATTAAAAGAACTAGAAAAGAAGTGGGAAGGTAAATTTACTCATCTTCCTTTTGCTATAAGCAATAACAATGATGAAATTACTTTCTATGAAAGCCTTGAAAATCAAAGTGGCTCATTAAGAGACGACCATACAAATGTTTTAAATGATCAAATTAATACATATAAGGTTCAATGCATGACAATTCCCAATTTACTTGAGATGCATGACATACCCGTAGTAGATTATTTTAAACTTGATATAGAGGGTGCAGAGTATGACTTAATAAATGGACTTAAAGAAGGAGACTTAGATAGAGTAAATCAATTATTTGTTGAATTTCATCATCATTGCATTCCAGAATATACTGTTAGTGATACATTCTTATCTGTCAAAAGAATTGAATCATTAGGATTTAAATCATTTACTTATGACAAGCATAATTACCTTTTTTTTAAAGAATAATTTTTTTGATAGTTACTAATTTTGATATGCATGCATTTTAATGAGAAAAATTAGAAGCTGGGAATTAAAAGAAGTTTCTTATTTCAATGAAGATTCAGGCTCACTTTCTGTAGTTGAGTATGGCCAATCTATTGAATTTAATGTCAGAAGAGTTTTTATTTTAAACAAATTTTCTGATGATGCTCTTCGCGGACATCATGCACATAAAGAGCTAAAACAGTTAATAATTTGTACATCTGGATCGTTTCAGATAGATCTAGATAATGGCTACGAAAAAGAATCTATAACTTTAACTGATGATGGTCCATGTCTTTATCTTGATGGAATGGTCTGGAGGACAATGCAGAAATTTAGCATGAATTGTGTAGTTACAGTATTGTGTGACCGAGAATATAAATTTGATTCTCTAATCAGTAGTTACGAAGAATTTATTAAAATGTCTAAAAAATAAAGAATTTACAGAAACTAAAGAAAATGAAAAAAATATACAAATACGATGAAGCACTGAATATCTATTTAGAAAGTTTGATCGCACAAGGCTTCAATATTGACAAATTTAGTGAATTTAAATTTGAATCAATATATAACTCTGAACCTAGTTCATACAATAGTTTTACCTCATGGTATAAAAGTGCTTTAAAAGTGTGCTCAATGGAAGCTGAGCTTATTAGTTTTAATGATTGTAAGGAATGGAAGTTTAGTGATGATAATAAAAAGTTTTATCATTCTTCAGGAGATTTTTATGAGATTAATTGTTATAGAATATCTGGAACAAAGACTAGAGAGGTAGAATCAGGTTGGGATCAGCCCTTTTTGAGGCAGGTAGGAGATGATGGTGGAATTCTTGGAGTTTTAAGAAAAAAAATAAATGGCCTTCCTCATTATTTAGTGGAAGCTAAACAAGAACCAGGAAATTACAACATTGTTCAAGTCAGCAGCACACTTCAAGCAACTTTTAGTAATATAAATAGAGCTCATAAGGGCGCATCAGTCAGATTCTCTGAATATTTCACTAACCCAGAAGAAAATGCTGCAAAAGTTATTTTCTCACAGTGGATGTCTGAAGATGGGGGAAGACTTTTCAACAAAAGAAACAAAGTTATCCTTGCGGAGATTGATTCTGATCATGAAATAATTTTCGATAACCGTTTGTATAAGTGGGTCAGTTTATATGACATAAAAAAAGCCATTATATTAGAAAATGCAATTATTGCTCCTCATTTAAGAAATTTACTGTCAGCATTGTAAAGTGAAAAAAATTGCAATTTTTGGGTTTGGAAATCATGTTAAAAAAAATATTCTTCCAGCTATATCTAGGAGTAATAATCTTGATATCTCCTATATTGTAAGAAGAAATATAAATGATTCAGCAAAAGAAGAATATAAAAATATTAAATTTATAACACTTGATGAGTCATTTGAAAAGATCAATCATAAAAATACAAACTTAGTTTATATCGCCAATCCAACCTCTGAGCATTACATTTGGTCAAAAGAATCAATTTTCAATAAATATGATGTTTTATGTGAAAAACCTTTAACAAATTCACATGAAGATACAAAGCATTTAATTAAATTAGCTCAAGAAAACTCTGTAAATATAAATGAAGTTTGCATATATAAATTTCACAAACAATACTTGTATTTGAAAGAATTAGTTGAATCTTCATGGGATGATATTGAATCTATAGAAACATCTTTTTGCATACCTTCATTGCCTGATGATGACTTCAGATACCAAAAAGATTTGGGCGGAGGGGCTTTGCTTGATCTTGGGTACTATCCAGTTTCAATAATTTTATCTCTTTTTGGCGAGCCAGAAGGAATGTCTGGGGAGATTTACCGTAACCTAAAGCTTAATATTGATACTGGGGGCGATGCAACTTTAAAATATCAAAATTTTACGGCAAAAACCAAATGGAGGTTAGGAAGTGAGTATGAAAATTTTTTCAAGATAACCTTTAAAAGAAAAGAATATATATTCTATAGAATTTTCTCAAAGCCCCATGACTATGAATCTACTGTAATATTTACTGATGCTGATAATCTTACAACGGAGATAAAAATTGGTAAAGATGATCATTTTCTTAATATCCTAGAGTCTGATTCTTCTAGTTCCAACAATGATGACGAATTACTTATAGCAAAATATTTGGAAGTTATATCTCACTTCCCTATAAGCAATTGAATAAAATAATACTTATAGGCGAACTACCTTCAGATGATGCTAATTCAAGATCAGGACCATCAACTGTTTTAAGATTAGTTAATCAATATCTTCTTGAAACAAAAGATAAAGAAGTTAATTTAATAAATATATTTCAAAAAAATGATATAGCTAACAGGGGAGTGGGTGGTTTCTCATTCAAAAGATCACTTTTCATATTAAAGCTGGGGTTGAAATTTTTTAAAATTCCAAAAAAAGAAGGTAATTTAGTTTATTTATTTATATCTCCTTCAAATGTAGGACTTATTAGAGATTTTATGTTTATTTCTTTAGCTTTGGTGCAGAGAAAGAAAGTTATACTTCATCAATTAGGAAATTATATTACTTTCTACAATTCTAAAAATCGTATTACCAAGACTTTTATTAGAATAAGCTTTCGAACTTCTAAAGTTATAGTTGTGGAGGGTGATATTGTAAAAAAATTCTTTTTAAATGAAGGTTTCCTTGATAATTTTAAGATTATTCCAAATTCTGCACCTGATTCACCCATTCAAGTAATCAAAAAAGACAATATTACATCTGAAAATAAGGTCCTTAGAGTGCTTTATCTAAGCAATATGATTTACTCGAAAGGCTATTTCACAGTTCTTAAAAGCATATCTATACTTAAGAATCAATTTAGTATTGATGTGGAAGTTACTTTTGTTGGTAAATTTATCGATATAAAAAGTGAAAATAACTCTAACTTGAATCAAAAAAAAGAATTTTTTGACTATATTTTAGAAAATAATCTTAATAAGAATGTTTCCTATATAGAAGGGTTATGGGGCCTTGATAAGTACAAAGTTTATCTTAATAATGATATCTTTGTTCTCCCTTCAAGTTATATTTATGAGATGCAACCTATTAGCATAATTGAGGCTATGTCATGCGGACTTCCAATTATTTCAACCAATATAGGACTCATTCCATCTCTTGTAGAAGATGGTAAAAATGGATTAATTATGAATCACAATACTCCTGATGACTTAGCAAAGAAAATTTTTAAATTAACTACTAATCCAGAACTTTATAGTAAGATGAGCGCTTCTAATATAGAAAAATTTGAAACCGTGCATTCAGAAAAGGTATTTTTAGAGAGAATAGACCATCTATTCTCAAAAAATTAATCGCTTAAATTAAATATATGTACAATAAATTTAATTTATAATTAAGTAAGGACCTTAAATGAACAAACTAAAATCACTGTTAAAAAATTTCCCACTTATTTATGATTTTGGAAGATTTATTTATATTTTCTTTCAACAGATACCTGGTCCATTTTTATGGTTTAGGCTATCAAGATCAAAAGAAATAAAATTAGAACTTGGCTCAGGTCAAAAATCTGGTAAAAATGGTTTTGTTACTGTTGATCGTTTTGGAGCAGACATAAATTATGATCTAAGAAAAGGTATACCTTTAAAGGATAAAACGGTAGATGTCATTTATACCTCTCATATGTTTGAACATATTCCATATAATCAACTTATTAATTTTATCGGCGAGTGCAACAGAGTTTTGAAAATCAAAGGCATGCTCTCGGTGTGTGTTCCCAATGCAGGTTTATATCTCGAAGCTTACAATCAAAAAATTCAATTCAAGAAAGTTGAGAATATGCATCAAATCGCCGTAATAGATACCGGCTCAATGATGGATCAGGTTAATTACGAGGCATATATGGCCGGTGAACATTGCTATATGTTCGATAAGGAAAATTTGATAAATACAATTAAGAAGGGCGGATTTAATAATGTACAGCTAAGAGAGTTTGATCCATTATTAGATTTAAAAGCAAGAGATTTTGAATCTATTTATGCTGTTGGTTACAAAAATTAATATGGAGATTTTATGAATATAACAAATTTATCTTTTGGAATTGTCGGTTGTGGAAGAATAGGTAACAGACATGCAGGCCATATTAAAAAACTTGCTTCACTCAAGGCTGTTTGCGATATTGATATTAAAAGATGTGAAGAAATTTTAGATGACACGTCAATGTGCTTTAACTCTATTGATGAGCTTCTTACTTCTAAAAATAAACCAGATGTTATTAGTATTTGCTCGCCTAATGGACTTCATGCTGAACATACCATCAAAGCCTTAAGAGCAGGTTGTCACGTTCTCTGTGAGAAACCAATGGCTTTATCGGCTTATGATTGTGGAGAGATGATAAAGGAATCTGAAAAAGCAAATAGAAGATTGTTTATTGTTAAGCAAAATAGGTTCAATCCACCCATCAAAGCTCTTAAGGAAATCATTGAGGCAGATAAATTAGGTAAAATTTACAGCGTTCAATTAAACTGTTTCTGGAATAGAAACCCAAGTTACTATAAAGACGACCCATGGAAAGGCTCTTTAAAGATGGATGGAGGAACTCTCTATACTCAATATAGTCACTTTATTGATTTACTTTATTGGTTATTTGGAGATATAAAAGAAATTAAAGGATTTTCAGATAACTTCAATCACAATGACTCAATAGAATTTGAAGATACTGGTGTTGTAGCTTTTAAATTTCGTTCAGGAGCTCTAGGAACAATTCATCACACCATAAATTCCAATGATTGCAACATGGAAGGATCAATCACAATATTTTCTGAAGGAGGCTCTATTAAGATAGGCGGGCAGTACTTAAACACAGTCGATTATCAAAATACAAATGGTTTTGAACTAACACATGATGTTGGCAATGAAGCCAATCAGTATGGAAAATATCAAGGTTCTATGTCTAATCATGGCGAGGTCTACGAAAATGTTATTAATGTTTTAGACAATAAGGCTAAAATTGTAACCAACTCTTATGAAGGATTAAAAACTATTGAGATAATTGAAAGAATATACGAGTCATATAAAAAATAACTAAAATAAATATGACTAATTTAATAGAACTTGATGGCTCGAATTTAAGTATAGTTATTCAAGGCGCCTTAAATTCAAGAAAAGAAACTGATCAGGTTATAAATTCATATAAATCACTTCTACCAAATGCTGAGATTATTATTTCTACTTGGCCGGCATTTAAAAAGTTTGCTTCAGATTGTAGTAAATTAGTAATTTCTAATGATCCTGGATCTATTGATGTCTCTGCAATCGGCGGAAGACAACATAATAATTTTAACAGACAGCTTTTAAGCTCTAAAGAGGGGGTCAAGTCAGCATCAAAATTATTTACTTTAAAGGTAAGATCTGATCTCGTTTTGCTAAATAATGAAATTATCAAGTCTTATAACGATATCTTATTACAATCAATTGAATTAAATGAGTCATATTTTAAAGATAAGCCTCTAATAGTTATTAGTAACGAATCTTCAAAGAAACCATCATTATTTCCAGCTTACTTGCATTTTTGTGATTGGTTTATGCTGTCGAAAACACAGGAAATAAAAAAATTATTTGATATGCCATTAGTATCTAGAGAAGATATCCTGTTTAATGAAGCTGATAATATTCCTAATATATATGAAAAGTTAAAAATTCCTAAGGAAAAATGGTCAGCAGAAACCTACATGTGGGTAAACTATCTTAAAAATTACCATCATTTCTCAATGACAAATGAATTTCATTGCTCAGATGATATTAAAAATATTCATAATGAGTTTATTTCAGATAGTTTAATTATTCTAGACTTGAAAAGATCAGGCTTAAGGACTTTAAAAAATATTTATAATAGTAGACGATTTTTTAAATATAATTTTGAATATTCTTATGAAGACTGGTTATTGATTTCATCTAGGGTGCATAAAAATGTTTTTAAAAAATTGTCGCTTAAATTTACTACTTTATTTGTTGACTCTTTAAAAAAAACATACTCTAATTACGTAAAAGTTAAACGTTTTATTAATTTCTAGTTATTTATTATGCCCAATATATGAAAATTTTAGTTACTGGTGGAGCTGGTTTTATTGGATCGGCCTTTATTCGGAAAATTCTTGACGAGACAAAATTTCATATTTTAAATGTTGATAAATTAAGTTACGCAGGCAATTTAAGTAATATACCTTATCCAGAAAGTGATAATTATAAATTCTTAGAACTAGATATAGCAAATTATGAAACTATTTCCGGTGCTATAAAAACTTTCAAGCCAACCAGAATAATTAATTTTGCTGCTGAGTCTCACGTAGATCGCTCAATAAATGATTCTAAACACTTTATAGATACAAATATAATAGGTACATACAACATACTTGAAATAATCAGAAAAAATCCTGCTCTTTGTGCCACAAAAGATTTTATGTTCCATCATATATCTACGGACGAGGTATATGGCGATATAGGATTTAATGATAAACCTCCTTCAGAGGATAGCCCATACAATCCAAGCTCTCCATACTCTGCAACAAAAGCCTCTTCTGATATGCTTGTAAAGGCCTGGCATAGGACATATGGAATTCCTACAGTTATATCTAATTGTACAAATAACTATGGTCCATACCAATATCCTGAAAAACTCATACCAGTTATTATTTTGAATGCGCTCCATAAGAAAAAAATACCAATATATGGCAATGGAAAGCAAATAAGAGACTGGATTCATGTTGATGACCATGTTGATGGCCTGACTAAAATTATTGAAAAAGGTAAATCCGGTAATTCTTATAACTTTGGCGGCCACAACCAAATTCAAAATATAGAAGTTGCTCAAAAAATATGTAAAATACTCAATGCCGAAGAGCTTTCAGCGAATTTTAACTATGAATCTCTTATTGAGCATGTAAGCGATAGGCCGGGACATGATTTAAGATATGATTTAGACACATCTAAGTCTATGCAAGAATTAGGATGGAAGCCTGAGGTTGATTTTAATGATGGTCTGAGACTGACCGTAAAATGGTTCTTATCAAATTCTGGTTGGTGGAAAGATCTATACAGGTAACAATTATGAGTAAATGGAAAGGTATAATTTTGGCAGGAGGTAAAGGCAGTAGGCTTTCTCCGCATACGTTAGTAAGCTCTAAACATCTTCTCCCTGTGTATGATAAGCCGCTTATTTATTACCCATTATCAGTTCTTATGTATTCTGAAATAAAAGATGTTCTTATTATTGTAAATCCTGAACATCTGGAGCAATATAAAAAATTATTAGGAAATGGCTCTGACTTAGGCATGAATATTGAATACATATGCCAAGACAAACCTAAAGGTATAGCCGATGCTTTCATTATTGGAGAAGAGTTTATTGATTCTGATAACGTAGCTTTAGTTCTAGGAGATAATATTTTCCATGGCATGGGATTTCTTCCATTAATTAATAAAGCGAAGAAACAAGAGAAGGGCTGCTCTATATTTACTTATCCCGTTGATGATCCATCTAGGTTTGGTATTTTAACTAGAGATAAAAAAGGATTACCTCTAGAGTTAGAAGAGAAGCCTGAAAACCCTAAAACCAATCAAGCAATAACAGGACTATATTTCTTTGATAATAGTTGCATTGAAAAATCAAAGAATATTAAACCTTCAGAAAGGAACGAGCTTGAAATTACCTCTGTCCTTGAGCAATATTTACTTGAAAAGTCTTTATATGCTCTTGAGTTTGGTCGAGGTTTTGCTTGGCTTGATACAGGAACAAATGATGCTATGCTAGATGCAGCAAGATATGTGCAACTTGTTGAAAAAAGACAAGGCCTCAAGATAGCGTGTATTGAAGAACTAGCTCTTCATAATGGCTGGATCTCAAAAGAGGACCTAAAAAGAATTAGCAAAAAATACTACAATACCCCATATGCTGATTATTTAAACAACCTTTAGTGATTAAATATAAATGAATATTTATATTTTAACTAGTAGCTTGCCCTTGCTTTATGCAGTTGAACTTCAAAAAAAATATCAAGAAAACAGCATTTGCTTTATATGTAATTCAATAGTTGGCTCTTACTCTAAGAGTGAGCTTGAGCTTGCTCATAATACTTTTTTTAAAGTATTTATTATTTCCGATATGTTTGGTTTGTATAATATTTTAAAAAATTATTTATTTATCACTTCTAAACTTCATAAAATAAATATTGAAAATTTGTACGTAGGCAATATCGGAGTAAATCTACTCGCATTAATGTATAACAGACTTAAGGCAAATAAAAAATATATTATAGAAGATGGCACATCCACTATACCTTTTTCTGAGTTTGGACATAATTACTATAACAATGAAAAAAGTTTTTATATTAAAAATTTTTTAAAACATCTATTCTTTTTAGAGAAAAAAGTTCATAAATTAATTTCCATTTATGATATTTCTAATAGCATTCTTGAGACTGAGGTTATTTCTTTGAGTTTTTTATTAAATAAGGATGTTATCTTAAATAATGATTTACTAATTTTAGGCGGGCCACAGCTAAATTTAAATCAAATGGACGCTCAAACAATTGAAGAGTCAATAGAACGTCTGATAGCCCTCCATAAAAAAAAATATAAAATTAATAAAGTTATATATAGACCACATCCAAGAGAGAACATGTTTGATGTTCAAAAATTAATAGAAAGATTTAATATGATCTTATTTCAAAATAATAGCAAACACACAGTTTTTGAACTTTACTATGCAAATGCAAAGGAATTTCCTATTTATGTTTGTTCATTATTTCCCTCATCAGCGCTATTATCATTATGTAAAATAGACAAGAGATTACAATTAACATCATATGATTTCAATAAAAACGAAATATACCCGAATCATCAAGATGAAAGCATGATCATTTCAAAAAAATTGAAAGAACTTAATTTAATAAATTTTTATAGATACAATAAATGATTATAAAAAGTTAAATACGAACTTAATATAGTGCTTAGCAGACCTAATATGTTTATAATATTATTCAAGTATAAATAGCGTACGCTTTTAAACTAAATTACTTAATCTTTTAAATTGGAATAATTATGGAAATTGGAAACCTTCTAAAAAAGATGTTTTTGTATATTCTGTTGAAATCACCCGATATAAAGATCCTGCCAGATAGTTTAGCCATTAGAATACATAAAGCTTTTAGAAAGTTTTATGATCACGATGTAGTTTTACAAGACTTAGAGGTTATTTATGATCCTCAAAATAAAAACCTAGCGTCTGATATTAGTAAAAAAATTAAAAAATATGGCCTTATTGTTTTAAAAAACTTTAATAATCAAGATGTTGCAAAAAGAAATGGACTCGAAATATTAGATTATGTATCTAGTAAATACTTGTATATTAAATCTAACTATCATGAGTTTGATGATGGCTCAGTTTTGCAGAGAGAGCCATATAAAGTTAAAAGTTATGATGATTTTCTTGAAAAAGAAGCTACATTAATAAATATAAGAGGTAGGAAAAATATTGATGATTTTATTGGTGATGACTCAGGTCTTATTGATATATTCCATGTTAAAAAAATATTATCAGGAGAAAATAAGACTTTTATTGAAAACTTTGAATCTAACAACAGTCTTTTGAAGATACTCAAGTCTATTAATAAAAAACTAGTTTTTAAATCAGTTAATTTCTATTTTAATGCTGGAAAAACAGATCCCAGAGGGCTTCATATAGATACCCCAACAAGAGAGTATAAATTATTTCATTATTTAACAGATGTAATTGAAGAATCTGACGGCCCGTATACATTTGTTCCAAAGTCAAACAAAAAGACCTTGATATCTCTTTTTAATATGGTTATAAATAAATTTTCCTCTAAAAAATTTCAGCTCACTGATATTAATTTTTCTGATAATTCCCAAGCTTTAAAGATATTTGGTTCCGCAGGAGATTTAATTATCTCCAATCAATCTGCTGCTCATGGCGGAACTCCCCAAACAGCCAATTCTTCTAGACTAATTTTAGTTGGAATTATCCATTAAACTTATAGTGTCATTGTTAAGAGCTTTAAATATTTAACTTAATTAAATGGTAAGTTTTAAGAAAAATACCAATTCCCCTAGTCTAAGTTTTACTAACACCAACGGTAAAGGCTTTTTATTTAAGTGTGATTTAATCTTTTACTTTGCAATTTTTTGGCCTTTTCTTGCCACAATTGTATACGATATTTCTTCACTTAATTTAGTGCCCATAAACTATTTTGCTGGATTATTTCTTCTAATAATCTCAATGCATGATCTAAAAATATACAAACCCCTTGAAGCAATACTTTTCTGTTCCGCGCTTTATATTATTTTACTGGTCTTTGTAAAAATGACTGTTGGTTCTTATGATTTTGTTAATATTTTAAAGTTATTATCTAATTTAGGGATAGCTGCATATTTTATAAAATTCTCGCTACCTGGTTTTAAACTATTCGCATTTATTTCAAGTATCGTAGTTTTCCTTAGCTATTATATTATGATCTTTTTTAGTGAAATCATTCTAGGAGGTGTACCGATTGGTTTCTCTTACCATGATAGTGGGCTTTTCATAGTTATTTTATGGACTATGTTAATCTTAAAGAGTGAGAGGCATTATGATCTTAATGTTAATCTTTTATTTTTATTTTTAGTCTTATTTTTAATTGGGCGAACCCAAATAATAATGGCTCTATTTATTTTTTTATTTGCCCTATGGCCGATTTTTAAAAACCAAACAATTTTAGCCAAGTCTATAACAGCATTACTAATAATTCCTTTACCTTTATCTTTGTTATTATTTCCAAATCAAGTATTAGATCTTTTATCAAATATTTATGTTTTAAAAGACTTAATGGATAGAGGCGTAAGTCTTGTCACAGAGGATGTTGGTGCTAATATTTTTGATGAAAATTTAAGACTATTTGTATGGAATTGTTATGTAATTAACTTTGATTATCTTACTTTCATATTTGGGCATGATGAAACAATTAACGAATGTGTTAGAAATACCTGGGATTCTGCATATAGCACCCCAATCCTTCAGTATGAAAACTCTTTTATACGTTTAAATCAAGAATCTGGAATCGCAGCGTCTATTTACATATTGTTATTTTTCATTTCATCAATTTTTGCATTTCTAAAAAAAGATTTTTTTCTCTTGGGATTACTTCTATTATTTGCAATTAGGGCATTTACTGGAGATATTTTCTTTTTCTACTATAAAGATTATATTTTATTTATTTTATTTACTTATGCCATTTACGAAAATAAGAAAGTGTATAATTGATTCATTTAAAGACAAGGGTATAAAGATTATATGTTAAATTATATAAGATATTTAAGTATTGCACCGATAGCAATTTCTATAACTATTTTTCTGTTTATATCTTTTTTTACTCTTGCAATCTTGGATGTTATTGGCGTCTTTATGCTAGGTCAATTAATATCTATAGTCATTCAGGGTACTGAAAGTGACTCAATTATAATAAGCTTGTTCAATAGTTTTGATATTACCCTGCCACGAGATATTATTATCTATTTATCTATTGCGATATCTTCTTACTTTATTTTAAAGTCCTTGGCGGCTTATTTTATTCAAATTAAGCTCTTAGATGTGTCTTATGGAATTATGGTTAAGATGAGAATAGCGTTAATGAATAAATATCTTAATGCTGATTATCTAGACGTTGTGGTTGTAGGGTTTTCAACAATTGCTACTAAAATAAATATTCATTGTGATACTTATGTTAGAGGTATATACATACCTCTTATGAGGCTTATTTGCGATTTGATGATGCTTTTTCTTCTTGGACTTTTTTTATTTGGTCAAAATCCTATAGTATTTCCTTTGTTTGTTATTTGTATATTATCTAGTGTGTGCTTCTACATGCTTCTTATTAAAAGCAAGCTATTCAAAGCTGGAAAAAATGCTGCTCTAGCATCTGAAATATTCCTTTCTGACATTAAGAATTCTATTAGAGGAATCAAGGAATCAAAAATTTTAGGAAAACAGGAATATTACCTAGCTAAGTTTTCTAAAAATGTTGAGCATCTGGCTGAAAATATTAAGCTTCATGACAAGTATGTTATCTTACCAAAATATTTCATTGAGGCTATTTTAGTTACTGTAATGCTTTTGCTTGTTATTGTTGCATTATGGTTTTATGGATACCAAAACAACGAGGCATACGTAATGATTGGTTACTACCTTGCCTCTTCTCTTAGAATTATGCCAAGTATGAATCAGACAATAATTTCTATAGGGAATATGCGAAATGCTACATATATCGTTGAAGAGTTACAAAAAGAATTTAATCAGATAGATAGCATTGTAAAGAAAGAGCCTAAGCTTTTAAATTATGACAAATCAATAAGATTTGACAATGTAAGCTTTAGTTATCCAGGCTCTAGTGAAAAAGTTTTAAAAAATATAAATATTTTAATAAATAAAGGAGATAAAGTTGGAATTATTGGAGAGAGTGGCTCAGGTAAAACAACCTTTATAGATATTTTAACAGGGCTCATTCAACCAAAAGAGGGAGCATTATTGATAGACGATGAAAAGCTCATGGATGAAAATAAATATGACTGGATGCAAAAAATATCTTTTATTTCTCAGAATATATCTTTATTTAACGCATCAATAAAAGAGAATATTATCCTAGATTTAGATAATATCGATGAAGAAAAGTTGCAGGATAGTGTAGAAAAGTCCGGCCTTTCAAGAGAGCTTCCAAAATTTATAAATAATATTGATAACCTTATTGGTGATGAGGGGTCTTTTATGTCTGGAGGCCAAAAGCAAAGAATAGGAATTGCTAGAGCAATTTATCATTCTAGGGATATTATGGTTCTTGATGAGGCAACAACCGGTCTTGATGCGGATCTTGAAAAAGAGATTCTTGGATCAGTTTATAGTATTTGTAAAGATAAGACCTTATTCATTATTTCTCATAATCATAAAATTTTATCAGAATGTAATGTTATTTTAAAAATAGAAAATGGAACGATTTCTCAAGCTGAGCTAGGGTAAGAATGCCATCAGAAAAACTAATTATTTTTGCTCCAAGTGTTTGTAGAAATGAAGTAGAGTGGGTTTTAAATCAAATTTTTTATTATTTTCTAGGCATAGAATATGACCTTATTTTCCATGAAAAGGAATCTTTTATTCTAAAAAATATTTCAAGAGATAAGGAGATATTAATAGATTCGCCTTTATTTTCTTTTTTAAATAATAATTGGCTAGATAATAAATCTGCATTACCTTATAGCGACTCAATGACTGTAGATACATCTTTTTTAAAAGACCAATCAAATTTAATGTATAAAAATATACCAGTAATTTTTGGCGATAACAAAGTAATAATAAAAATTAATTCAATTAATTTAGGTGTTGATATATTTGGATCAATTTTTTTCTTATTATCAAGATATGAGGAATCTTTAAATTTTAAAAAAGATACCCATGATAGATTCTGTGCAGAGTCGAGCTGGGCTGGGCAAAATAACTATTTACATAGACCTTTAGTTAATGAATATATGGTATTTTTATTAGCTTGTTTGGAAGATATTGGAATTTCTGTCAGTCCTAAAAAAAGACATTTTAAAAATATAATTACAGCAGATGTTGATATTCCTTATAGCAGTGCATTAAAAAGCCCCGTTGCTTATATAAGACAAGTTCTTGGTGATATTGTAAAAAGAAGAAATATAAAATTAGCTATAAAGGATTTAGTGAATCCCCTTTTTTTTATATTCGGGGTCACGCGGTTCGATCCATTTTATAAATACTTTGATTGGATGATGGGTGTAAATGAAGAATTAGGTAATCCTATAACTTTTTACATTATGATAAATACAGGCGTTAGCAAGTTTGATGGGTTATATGATATTGATGAGCCAATTATAAGGAAGTTGATTAAGTCTATTGATAAAAGAGGGCATAGGCTTGGTATACACTTTAGCTATGATTCATGTCGCAACAAAGATTTAATGGGAAAAGAGCTTTCAAAGTTCAAAAAAGTCTTAAGTGAAGAAAATATTAATATAGATAAAATTTTTGCTAGGCAGCATTTCTTGAGATGGGACAATAGTATTACTGCATCTCTTCAAGATCAGCTAGGGGTATTTCAGGACTCAACCTTAACTTTTCATAATCATATAGGTTTTAGATCAGGAGTTTGCTTTGATTATCAAATGTATGATGTTTTGAACAGAAGAAAGCTTGATTTAGTACAATGTCCTTTAATTGCAATGGAGGCATCAATTTTTGAGACTAAATATATGAATATGAAGCCCAATAAGGAGTCACTAGATTTGGTTCTATCATATAAAGAAACATGTATGTTTTATAATGGCAGTTTTAATTTACTTTGGCACAATAATAGATTTATTGGACATGGTTATGAAGATTTTTATAAAAAATTATTAAATTGAGACTAATAAAATGATTAAACTTTTTTTATATAAACTATTTTATCCGGGTATTATTTTTGGTGTAAATCCTACTGTTCAAAAAAATTGTATATTGCTGAAAAGCTCAACCACTTCTGATGATAAAACCAATAATACAAAAATTGGAAAGAATTGTTTAATAAGATCTGGAACTACGATTTATTCAGGAAATATTTTTGGAGATAACTTTATCACAGGTAATAAAGTTAATATTAGGGAGAATAATAGAATTGGTTCAAATGTTAGCATTGGAACATTAAGCATTATCGAGCATTCAGTAAAAATAGGAAATAATGTAAGAATTCATTCCGGTGCCTTTATACCAGAACACACAATTATTAAGGATGATGCCTGGATTGGGCCAAGAGTTGTTATTACAAATTCTAAATATCCTGGTAGAGGTAATTCTAAAGAATTGCTTTCAGGAGTAGTTATCTCTGAGAAAGCAGTCATAGGAGCTAATGTAACGATATTACCAGGGATAAAAATTGGTAAGAATGCTATTATTGGAGCTGGAAGTGTTGTTACTAAAAATGTACCCGATGATGAAACATATGCTGGGAATCCAGCAATAAAATTATAAGTAAGGATAATATGGAAGTTAAATTTCTTGATTTACAAAATCAATATTATAAAATTAAAGATGAGATAGATGGCGCTATCAAAAATGTAATTGAAACCAGTTCTTTTATTGGAGGAGAGCCGGTAAAGTTATTTGAAAAAAAATTCGCAGATTATAATAACGTAAAATATTGCGTTGCTGTTGCAAATGGAACTGATGCCTTGGAAATAGCCATAGAGGCTTTAAATTTAGAAAAAAATACTGAAATAATTGTACCTGCTAATTCCTTTATTGCTTCCTCAGAGGCTGTAACAAGGTCAGGGTATAAAGTTACTTTTTGTAAGTATAATAATGAAACCAATACAATTGACATTGGTGACTTAGAGACAAGGCTGAGTGAAAAGACCTCTGCAATTATTGCTGTGCATTTGTATGGACATCCATGTGAAATGGATGCAATTATGGATCTTGCAAAACCAAGAGGTATTAAGGTTATAGAAGATTGTGCACAGGCTCACGGCGCTCTTTATAGGAATAAAAAAGTTGGCTCTATTGGTGACATTGCATGTTTTAGTTTTTATCCGGGAAAAAATCTTGGAGCCTATGGTGATGCAGGCTGCATCCTAACAAATAGCAAAGATTTAGAAAGAAATTCAAGATTAATAAGTAATCATGGAAGAATTGATAAGTATGATCATATTATTGAGGGCAGAAATTCAAGAATGGATGGCATACAAGCTGCCGTCCTTGGAGTTAAACTAAAATACCTTGATAATTGGATTGAACGAAGAAGAGAAATTGCAAAGAAATATGATAGCTACTTTACAAATAGTGTAGATAAAATTATTCATCCATTGGAAAGTGAATGGGCTAAGCATGTTTATCATCTTTACGTAATAAAGACTGATCAAAGGGATTCATTAAAATTACATTTAGAATCAAATAATATCCAGTGTGGTATTCATTACCCTTCTTCGCTGCCATCATTAAAGGCATATAAAGACCATAAGCAATATAAAATGATGGGAATTAATGAGGAGGGAGGCAACTTGTTAAGTTTGCCAATTGGGGAGCACCTTTCAGATGAGCAAATTGATCATGTGACTCAAGCTTTAGATTCTTTTACTCAAGCAGCCCTAAATTAATTTTTCCATTAAGTAAGTTTCATGAAAATAGCTATTGTTGTGGAAACCTTTGCAAAAGAGATGGGTTATATCAATAACACTCTTCCAAAATATTTAAGTAAACTGGGTCACGATGTTGATCTTATAACAACTAATAAAAGCCCTTACTATAGCGCTGGATCAGCAAATAAAATATTTGGTCATGAATTTTCAGAAAAAAATAAGTTAGAAGAGAATTCCTTTTTTAACCATAATAATTTTAATGTTTCAGTTTTGCCTAGTAATTTTTTTATTGGAAAATTAAAACTATATGGCTTAAGAAAAAAATTAAAAGAAATAAATCCTGATCTTATTTTTATTTTTCAGGTTACGGGATGGTTGGCTATCGATTGCTCGCTTTATAGCTCGATTAGTTCAGCCCGATTGATATCTGGCAATCATACTGGGCTGTCTTCTTTAAATATAAAAAATCAGGGCATGATGGAATATTTAAAATCTTTTATTTTTAGAAAAATCCCAGGATTTTTTGTATCTCTTGCTTCCTTTAAATGTATTGTACCGACTATTGATTGCGGTTTAGTTGCTAAATCTCAATTAGGCATACAGAAAAATAAGTTAAGTCTATTACATCTCCCCGTTGATAATGAGTATTTTTATAAATCTCAGTCAAGTTATACAAGAGATGGAGATTTAAGAGCAAAGCTAAATATTAATAAAGATGAGGTTGTTTGTATTTTCTCTGGAAAGCTATCCAATACAAAAAATCCTCTCATTATTGCTAAAGCTATTTCAAAATTAAGGAAAAATGGTTTTAAAATAAATGGCATCTTTATAGGAGAGGGGGAGCAAGCCGAAGAGCTAAAGAGCTTTGAATCTGTACATGTACTTCCCTTTGTTCCCATTTCTGAGTTGGGGGGATATTTTAGATCTTGTGATATAGGAATATGGACAAGTGAGTCCATATCATATCTTGATGCTGCTTGTTGTGGACTTCCACTAGTTTTAAGTGATTTTGTTAAAGATATTGATCATCTTAATGAATTTACATTAGTTTACAAAGATAATGATATCCAATCGCTATATGATGCTTTATCAGAATTGATGGATGATAGGTTGAGAAATGTAATGAGTGTAAAAGCATTACAACTTGCAGAAAAAAGATTCTCTGCAATTGATCATGCTGTAAGAAGAATAGAAATTAGCGGTTTAAAAATTCAATGAAATTAATTCTACATATAGGATGGGGGAAATCAGGCACAACATGGCTTCAATCTCAGATATTTAATCAACAAAAGGTATTTAGAAACTTTAACAAATATAGACTGCATCAACTTATTGATCCTAGTTGGGGTAATTATGATTCAAAAAAAGCTAAAGAAGTAGTAACAGATTTTGTTGTTGACAGCGGTAAATCAGGCTTAACTACATGCATTTCATCAGAAGGAATTATAAGCTCAATAAATCATAGTCCTGCCGTACATGAGACTACAATTAAAAGAATAAATGAAATTTATGATGGAGAAATTAAGTTAATATTATTTTGTCGCAAACATGAAGATATAGTATCAAGTTTATATATCGCTCATTTGGAGTCTTACAGCAATCTTTCTTTTGAAGCATTTCTAAAACAATATCAATATCAAATTAAATATTCCTATGCCTATTCAGACAGAGTAAGATTTTGCCAGAACATCTTTGGTAAAGAAAATGTTTTCACTGGAGCCCTGGAACAATTAAATACATCTCCACAACTACTGAAAGATAACTTACAAAAATTTACGGGAGTTAAGTTAGATAAATTTAATCCAACAATAAGACCAAATTCGAAGCTATCTTATGTTGCTTATAATAAAACTAGGTGGATGACTCCGTCATACATCTCAAGCATGAATAATTTTTATCAAAGATTTATTCGAACTCATTCACAAGAACCTTCAGATTTCATCATCAATAAATATAGAAATTATATTTCAAAAAGAATTCCTTTGGAGGAAGAATTAAAGTTCAGGAAGCAATTAAAAAAAGAGATAGCTAATAATTTTGGTGATTTTTTTCTTAAAGATAAAGAATGCTTGTCAGATATTGTAGATTTTGATGTCCCAAGAGACTGGGCTTAAGTTAAATATGATTAATAATCTAAAAAGCTTACCAAAGATTAGCGTAGTAACAGTTTGCTTTAATAGTGAGAAGACTATTCTTGAGACGATTAAATCTTTTGAAGAACAAGACTACACTAATAAGGAATTAATAATAATTGATGGCGGCTCTAATGATAATACGCTGGGCATAATAAATAATTCACATGTTCAATACGGATTCCTTTCTTCAGAGAAGGATAAAGGTATCTATGATGCGATAAATAAAGGAATCAATAATTCTTCAGGTGATTTAATAGGCCTCCTTCATTCTGATGATATATTCGCTAATAAAAAATGCCTTTCAAAAATTGCAAAAAAATATTCTGAAGAAAAAACTCATGGTATTTATGGAGATTTAGAATATGTATCATCAACAAACTCTTCAAAGGTTATTAGGAAATGGAAATCAGGGTATTTTAAAAAATATAAGTTTATATTTGGTTGGATGCCACCACACCCAACTCTCTATTTAGAAAAAGAAGCTTATCTTAGATTTGGTTTATACAAGACAAGCTATAAAATAGCCGCTGACTATGAACTAATATTAAGATACTTTTGGTCTAATTCTCTAAACCTTTCATATATTCCTGAAACTATTGTGCAAATGAGAGTTGGAGGAGCTAGCAATAAGAGCTTTAAAAATATACTTCAAAAATCTAAAGAAGATGTTAGAGCATTGAAAGCAAATAATCTTATAGCAAGCTCTACTTTATTTTTTAAAAATTTTAGAAAACTTAAACAGTTTTTTTAGATTTAATCAGTTTGAATATAATATAATATTATAATGAATATAGTAATCGTAAGTGGTGGATTTGATCCCGTGCACAGTGGCCATATTGCATATTTTAAAGCGGCCAAAAAGTTAGGTGATAGGTTAATAGTTGCTCTAAACAGCGATGAGTGGCTTATAAATAAAAAACAAAAGTTTTTTATGCCATTTTTAGAAAGAGAAATAATAATAAAAAATCTTTATATGATTGATGATGTTATTGATTTTGAAGATGATGATTTGGGTAGTTGCTGTAATGCATTAATAAAAATTAAGAAGATGTATCCTGAAGACAATATAATATTTTGTAATGGTGGTGACAGAGATAAATCAAATATTCCTGAGATGATAGTTGAAGGAATCGAATTTGTTTTCGGCGTGGGCGGAGATGATAAAAAAAATTCATCAAGCTGGATCTTAAAAAATTTCTCATATGATATGGAGGACAGAGTTTGGGGGAAATTCTTTAATTTATTTTCCGACGATGTTGTAAAAGTGAAAGAGTTAATTATAAATCCAAAGAAAGGACTAAGCTTTCAACGACACTTCCATAGAAGTGAAATATGGTTTGTGAGTAAGGGATCATGCAATATAAATTATAGCGAAGGGGCTCCTGAAGACACAAAAGGTAAAATACTTAAAAAAAATGAAACAATGTTCATAAAAAAAGAAGCTTGGCATCAAATCATAAACCCCTTTGATGAACCTTGTCATATAATTGAAATTCAGTATGGAAGAGAAACCAGTGAAGAGGATATAGAACGACTTCATTATTATGAAGGAAATTAACTCTGTCTTAGAAACTAAATTTCGTTTTACGATACCTGAAAATAAAGTTAATTATGCCAAAGATTTTAAAAATAAATAAATCATCCCCATACGACCTTTTGTATAAATATCTAGATCAAGCAATCATAGCCAAACAGCATTCAATAGATGCTATTTCCATCTCCTCTTTCAATAAAATTACAAATGAAGTAAATTCCAGGTTTGTAAATTTAAAGTTTATTGATGACAGAGATTTCATTTTTTTCTCTAACTATAATTCCATGAAAGCTGTTGAGTTTGAAAGCCATAGTCAAATCTCAGCACTGATATATTGGGGCAGCATTAATATTCAAATTAGAATGAAAGCTAATATTAAGAAAACCCCAACTAATTTTAGTAATCAATACTTTGCGGAAAGATCTAAAGAAAAGAATGCTCTGGCTATAAGTTCAAATCAGTCAAAAAAAATCGAGTCTTATGAGGATGTAAAAAAAAGTTACTCCTCCGCACTACATTTTTCCGATCTAAAAAAGCGTCCGGACTATTGGGGGGGGTATTCTTTTACACCTTATTCTTTTGAATTTTGGGAGGGTCACGAATCTCGCTTAAATATTAGGAATGTTTATGAGCTGAAAGAAGGTGATTGGAGTAACTTTTTACTAGAGCCATAATAAAATATTGCGAAATAAATGAATTAGTATAAAATCATTATAAATTTATGATAACAAACGTTCCCAAATCTATTTATAGACAATCTTTATCTAAGTTCTGAATGTTCATAAATATAATAAAATAATACACACAGGTATCACCATAGCTTCTCAAAAGAAAAATATCACTCCTATAAATGAAAAAATTAGAGCTACTGAGGTAATGCTTATAGGTTCTAATGGAGAGAAACAGGGGTTAGTTGCATTTTCTGTTGCGTTGGAGTCAGCAAGAGTTGCTTCCCTAGACTTAGTCCAGGTTTCACCTTCAGATGCTTCTCCAGTTGTATGCAAGCTATTAGACTATGGTAAGCATGTATTTGATAAGAAGAAGAGCCTGTCTTCTTCAAAAGTAAAAGTTAAAAGAAATACAACAAAAGAAATTAAATTTAGACCATCTACAGATGTAGGTGACTATAATATTAAATTAAATAAGGTTAAAAGCTTTATTCTTGCCGGAGATAAGACTAAAATAAGCGTCCGTTTTAGAGGTAGAGAAATACTCAATAGTGATATGGGTCTTAACCTGTTAAATAGATTGAGAGATGAGTTGGAGGATATAGCCCAAGTAGACCAAGAGCCTTCGCTAGAAGGAAGGCAATTGTTAATGGTTCTATCACCTCTAAAGAAGAAATAAATTTTAAAAAGAAGAGTATTATGGGATATAAGTTAAAAACACATTCTGGAGCTGCAAAACGGTTCAAGAAAACTGGCACATCTGTAAAAAGTAAAAGTGCAAATAGAAATCATATCCTCACTAAACAGTCTACTAAAAGAAAAAGACATAATAGAGGTCTTACTAAGTTAACAGGTGTTGTTCTTAGAATGGCTTCAAAACTTATAAGAAGATAAATCATGCCAAGAACTACCAAATCAGTAACAGCTAGAGCGAAACATAAAAAAGTATTAAATGCTACTAAAGGTCATTATGGTGCTAGAAGCAGATTATTTAGAACAGCTAAGCAATCCAATATTAAATCTTTACAATATGCATTTAGAGATAGAAAAAATAAGAAGAGAGCTTTCAGGGCACTTTGGATAGCAAGAATAAATGCTGGAGCTAGAGAATTAGGAGTCTCATACTCTGTTCTTATCAACTCCTTAATGAAAAAAGACATTGCCTTAGATAGAAAAATTCTTTCCGATATAGCCATTACTGATAGTGCAACTTTCGAGAAGATTGTAAAAACAGCTACCAGCTAGATATACTGGTTTAATGCCAGCATATAAGGATATCTTACCCCCTGAGTTAATCATAGAAAGGGGCTCTCTCCATCCCATAAATCATATGAAAGACTCCATAATGGAGCTGCTAACTTCTTTTGGGTTTGAAATTATTGATGGGCCTGAAATAGAAACAGAAGAATTTAATTTCGATATGCTTAATATAAAAAAATCTCATCCTGCAAGGCAGATGCATGATACTTTTTATGTTGAAAACAAATCAAATCTTCTAAGGACTCATACTTCGCCGGTTCAGATTAGAGGAATGCTTGAAAAAAAGCCACCTCTGGCATTTATTTCGGGTGGCAAAGTTTATAGAAAGGATGATGATGCTACTCATCTACCAATGTTCCATCAGGTTGAGGGTATATATGTTGATGAAAATGTTAACTTTGCTCAACTTAAAGATCTAATCTATAAAATTATTTACTCACTATTCGGTGAAGAGG
>Ga0209383_1000207_pt1 | contig 43553 bp, 41 predicted proteins | sample CoawatmetaG02DNA_FD_187510 | JGI IMG/M metagenome (GOLD analysis project Ga0209383, IMG submission 187510) | Marine microbial communities from the West Antarctic Peninsula - Coastal water metaG029-DNA (SPAdes) (version 2) | ecosystem: Environmental > Aquatic > Marine > Coastal ...
CTGGTTCATGTATTTGAGGCTTTTTGAAGAGTCGACATTCTTCAACCAAACGGCCCATATCATTTCGCAGAATAACACCATCCAGCAATGTTGCGTCTATCATTCTCTGAGCAAGTGGTTCCACTTGTTCCGATGGCATTCCCCTTAAAAGGGCAGCAATCTTGAGTGATTTTTTGTCTGAAGACATCGTTCTCATTCCCTCTTCTGTAAGATAATATACAGAATGTGATTCATGCTTTTCATTCACCAGACAGTCTCTCACACACTTATGTGCTCTTTTGTCTGCAGACATGTTTGTACCGATGTCTTCAAGCAAATCCATCTTATAACTTTTTTTACAGACATGGCAAAAAACTTCTCGGCATACTCGACACACTATAGCACAACAGCCAGTAAAGTCGTATACTCGACCACAGCATGGAGTTTGGTCGTTCAAATGATTTAAAGCTATTTCATATGATTTATCAATATCTGATTGCTTCGCTAGTTTGCACTCGTAATCATTAATCACCTTAGCACATATCTTCTCATTGACCCTGCGGTGAAACGGATCTATCTCGCCTGGACATAATTCATAGACCAGAGAAAAAGGTATCATATCGTTCGAAGATGGGAAACAAATATTCTCTTCGGATTTTACGACTAGGGCAAAACAATCGAAACATAGGCATCGAACTCCATCATCATTGTTCCCTAGGTTAGTGTATCTAATAGACTTATCTCGTTCTACGTCTTCCATACAACTAACACATTCCTTACAGTCCGGACATTCATCAAAGTCGATGGCATTCTTATTCACATAGTTCGTTAATTTGTCCTTATGATGCATATGATTCTTCAGCATCATCCGATTCTCATCGATAATTCGAGATTGTTGTGATTTCCTGAAATCCTTCAATTCATCACACATTTTTTTTCTTTGAGTGTCATATTCCTCAGTCATCGCATGTATCTCAGCAGTCGTCTGTTCTTCAAGCTGTTGTTTCATGAGGTTAATCTTTGCATCAAACTCAATAACAAGTTGATTTTGAATTTCTCTATTTTTTAGGATCTCATCTGCGGTGTGCTGCTGCAACTTAGTCACTTTCTGCTGAAACTCGTTAAGTTTCAACTGAGCCTGTTTATTCCCATCAATTTGGAGTTGGCGAACTGCTTGTTTTAAACATTTAACTTCCATCCGCTTTTTGGACAGTTCTTCATTATTTTTGGCATCTGTACGCAAATAACCCCGACATAGTTTGATCATCTTTTTGACATTACCAGGATGCCTAAGAACACGATCATATATTTCTTGATCATTTGGTTTGCATTCATGACCTGGAGTAACAATGTTACATACCTGACGAAAGCTCGATCTCATCTTTGCGATATCACCATTTGTGTAGTCGTTGTAGACCTGACATAACCTTCTACGCAACTGACGACAAGAACACCTGCATCTGTTAGCAAAGTTTCCTGCGTACACTTTTTGACAAGGGTACTCTTGGAAGTCCCTAATCGTAGTGGGGTTATTTTTAGAATGAGGACAATCCATGCCATTCTCAATGCAATGTGCACAAAAATTGCATGCCTCGGTCTCTTCAAAGATTCTCGACACAATCGATGCGATTTGTTTAGCAGTTAACTCCATAAACATATCGACTATTCCTGTAATCATATCTTTTCGTACAATTTCCATTTCAAGAATACGAAGATTTCCGTATATGAATTTAATATCTACCTTTTTAGGTTCCGGTCCCAGTTCCGGTTCCGGTCCAGGTTCCGGTTCCGGTCCAGGTTCATGGGATGATATCATACTTAAGTTATTTTTCTATTATCTATTACTTAATAAATATGTATCATTTTTTTTAAGAAGAACTTATATCGATGGATATATTTTATAAAAATTATTACGTTTAGAAAATATAAATTTAACCATTGATTTTTTTAAATAATGAAAGATATATTATTAGATTTATTAATAGATTCTAATAACGACATACCAAAAATTATTACTAAAAAAAAATATATTCAAAATATAAATTTACTTTATATTCAAGCAATGAACTATAATCAAAGGGAAAAACACCGGAAGGGTTATATACAAGGAACATGTCAATTTTGTTATAATTTAATAACAATTTCACCACATAGGAAACATAAATATGTATGTAAGTGTAATACTTTAGTATATTTATATAAATAAATTATATAATGCGTTGTATATATAATCTACTAAAAAAAATATTTAATAACGATTATTGTGAATGTACAGAGTGTAAAGATACACCTTATATTATACAACCTGAAAGTATAATATTATCAGATAATCATTATAGCGAGAGTGAATCTATCGTTGTAAATGCGAGTGAAACTGGTTCAATATATAGTGTTGAAAAAGTTGTTTATTCTACGTGGGCAGGTGAATTATAATTAATTTATATATAATTAAAAATTGATTATTAATAAAGAAAATTATAAATTAATAACAAAGATGTTACATTATTTTACACCACATTTATTACTAATATTAATAATTATTATTAGCTATTATGTATTTTTATGTATTGAAAATATATTTGATTTAATATTAGATGAAAGGAACGCAGATATGCTTCGCATCAAAGAATTAAAAAAACAAAGTTTTAATGGTAAAATATACCCATAAAAAAATTATTAAAAAATAAATTAAAAAATAAATTAAAAACTATTGTAAAAGTTAAACGAACTTAACACCTTAGTATATGAACCACCTTGATTTAGGTATGGATGTATTTTTGGTAATCTTTTTTCATCATATGCCTTAAATATCTCAAGTATATAATATAAAAGTACTTCAATATTACAAATATTAAAAATTCTATTAAATTCTATCTCATTACATTCAATATAATTGTCAATTTTAATTATACTAATATTTGGAGATATATCAAACCGTTCGTGAATATTGCTAATAGAATTGTGTATATTACCTTTATCACAATACATTGCCTCGGGTAATTTAACCATAATATTATCTTTTTTATAACTCTTACCACATTTTTCTTCTACATACATATTTTCTCTTAAGTACTCAATATTACATATTTTCTTAGGAATACTTTTTGGAAGAATACCTTCAATTTTATAATGACTATAACCATTTACAAATTGTTCTATAAATTGAACTATTGTGTCATTGTTAATAACATCAATGATCGTCATATTTGGGTTGATTACATCGTCTTGGGTAATGTCTGCTTCTGGTTTGATTACTGCTTCTTGGGTATCATCATCAAACAATTGAGTAATTGTTTTATTAAGTTTGTTAAATTCGTCGATAACATCTTGATGAAGTGATAATAGGTTATTATCTAGAATCTTAATTTTATTATCAATAATAATTACTTTTTTATGGACTCTATTTCTATTGCTATCTGCCACTTTAAGGTGGAGATAAGTGAATCCATAAAAATGTAATATAATTGCAAATAATATAAAATAAACATATTTTGTATTTTTATTAAGTTCATTCTCAACGGGTTGTGCGTGTACAATATTATGCATTTTATGAACTAGTTAAATTCCACCCTTCTATTATATGGTGAGATTTCCTTGGTATTTTATACTTCTTTAAGAAATATGTTTTAAAACCTTCAAAATCATATTTTATTTTAATATCATTTCCTTTAATCCATTCTTTAACATCGGGCCATAGGTCTTGGTGAATATTAAAGTTATGTTTATTTGTTTGTTCTAATTTAACTTGATTAATAAAAAAATCGTTTAATGGGTCATTCATTTGTCGATATTCGTTACCATCGTTAATAATGGCATCGGGTACTTCAAGCTTGACTGAGCAATTTGTATGATATTTATTAAACCAATGAATCAACATTCCCATAAAATAAGGTCCCCATTCTTCAATTTTTTCGGATATACTTAAGTCAATTGCTTGAGTATATGGGTCACTACCATCACATAATTTTTTATTTTTAGAATATTTCATAGGAAAATTAACTATTCTTAATCGTTCATACGTTGCGTGGTCATTTCCAGTTTGTAGCTTTGGAACATCATTACATACTATTAATAATTTATATTGTGGTTTAAATGTTGTTTGGTCTTTATATAATCCTCTACCAGTCATTTTATCTCCTCCTGTTATTTCTTTTAATGTTCCGTTATGTAATCTATCTGTATCGCTTGGTTCACCCATTACAACAAACCTTTGGTTTTTAACATTAACTAAATCTGGAGAAGCATCGCTGGATTTACCTCTACCTTTTACTAAATAAGATATAGACATTGTTCCCGCATATTCCCCGAGTGCTTTTTGCATTAATTCAACTAATTTACTTTTACCATTTCTACCAATACCTTTAAAAACATGTAATGTTTCATCTGTATTAACTCCTTGTATGCAACTGGATAAAAACATTTTTAAGTATTTTCTTCTTTGCTTGTCTAAATCGCTAATATCGGGTTGAATTGATTTAAAAAATTTCTTAATATTTTTAATAACTGGGCAATGTTTATTATATTCTATATAATTATATCCCGTGGTTAGTGATATATAATCTTGATATCTTCCATTTCTAAATTGTTTATTTTGTAAATCATAAACACCATTTTCAAATCCAACTAGGTCTTTATTTTGGTCTAATTTTTCTAAAAATTTATTCTTAATAAAACCATATTTACTTTCTTCTATGATTGATTTCTTTGGTTTATTATCTTTTAGCTTCTTCTTAATAATTTTAAATATCTTAGTAAATTGGTCCATTAGTGTTTTTCTTTCATCTGTTGATTCGGTTGTATGAATTGTAGTAAATTGTGTATCAGTTAAATACTTATGAAATAACTCAACAACAATTTCAGACAAATATCTCATTAAACCAAGAGGTTCTCTTTTTTGATTCTTCCAAGAATGATTAATAAATTGATACCAATCTTGATTAACAGCTTCATAACAAAATTCATTTTGAAATAATAAATTAACTACATTTGATATATCATAGTCGTGTGCTTCTTCTAAACATTTTTTTATTTTTTCTTTTATATTAGCAGTTTTATAAGTATAATTAATATAATCAATTGGATTATCTAATTGAGCCCAATATCTTAAAGAACCAATATCTAAAATATTTGTATCACTTCTTAAATTAAACGAATTCCATTTCTTAAAGCAACAACCTTCTTCCCATTTTGAACTTTTTTTACTAAAATCATCCCAAATATCATAATAAACATCATCCCCTTCACCGATAGCATATAATGCTAATCCTATTTCCAACCATTGATTATAATCATCTGCTCTTTCATCGGATAACATTTCAACAAATTTCTTTACAGAAATAGGTTCATTGCATTTTTTTTTATAATTGGTTCCAATTGCCTTATTGGATGATATAGATTTTTTATTTTTATTATAATCAAATTCTTCAATTTCATCTAATCTATTTTTATCTATTTCACTTACTTCTGTTTTATTTCTTATGCTGGATAATGAAATAATTTCATTTAAGTCATAATTACTAATATCTTCTTCTTCTAATTCAATTTCCATATCATCGTCAATTATTACAAGTTCTTCAGATTTTTTCTTATGATAAACATGTGTTAGTGTATATGGAACTCGATTGGGTTTACAAGAACCATACATTAACCAGCCAGTAGAATCTATAATAGACTTATCATAAATATTATCAGATGAATTAGTATATCCAATCTCATCTATAGGAAAAATATCATGGAAATTTTTTAATATATTACTTCTAATAATATGTTGAATATTCGGTTTTGATATTATATATGGAAACATAATATGAATACCATCTTTATAAACTTCTCCATTTTTCTTAACTTCTGTTACTGGTTTTTCTATTTCATAAACAAATACTTTTTTTTTATCATTATCGATGTTAAAGTAATTATCAATTTCACATATACATGATATTATAAAATCATGTATGTGTTTACTTGTATATAAATGATTTTTAATTTCCCTACTGAATCTAAAGTCTAAATCTATTTTAATACAAGATAATGCTTTTGGTCGCTCAACAATTCGTAATGGAGGGTTATTATCTTTAATATAATTATGATATAATTTAAAAAAATTATCTAATTCATTATCATCTATAAAATATTTTCCTTTACTTAGACTTGTATGTGTAATTAAACAATCCTCGTGTTTTTTTATAGATTTACTTTCTAAAAAATCATTAAATATATTAAAATTTGAACCCATTATATAAGTATATATCATTATTTTTTAAATAGGAAATGCTATTTAAAAAAGTTTTAAGTGATATATATATATATAATGTCGATTGATAGAACATTTAGAATTAATAAAGAATTAAAAGATTTGTTTAAAAACCCTTTGGATAAAGATAATATTTTTATAGATGTGGATGATAATAATATCAATATTATTAAATGTATGATAATAGGTGGAAAAGATACACCATATGAAAATGGTTTCTTCTTATTCACATTGAGATTTACAGATATGTATCCATTAACTCCACCAGTTGTATGGTTTTATACTACTAAAAGTAAAATGAGAATAAATCCTAATTTATATACAAATGGAAAAGTTTGTTTATCTATTATAAATACATGGGGAAATGATAGTAATTGGACTCCTTCGATGACTATAAGATCTATATTATTGTCTATTCAATCGATGGTTTTAATAAATAATCCAATATTTAACGAACCAGGTCTTAAAATATCTACAATTAGTAATAATAATTATAATAATGCAGTAAGATATTTTGTATGTGATTGTGCTATAAAATCTATATTAGTAGATAAATTAGTATATAATTTAGAAAATAATAAAATATTATTAATTGATTTTGAATCTTTTAGGGGTAAAATAGAAGAATATTTTATTGAAAATATATTAGATTATGTTAACTTATTAAAAAACAATTATAAAATATTAGGAGATAATTTAATTAATACTCCTCCACCATTTGAAAGATTTTATCAGAAAGTTAATTATAAAGGATTAATGGATATTATTATGCATTATTATAGTAAAATATCAGGGAATGAATTAAGTAATGATTCATTTACTTTTTCATCGATAGATTTAAAAAGTAAATTATGTATAAAATTAAAACATCACTTAATACAGTTATGTAGGGATAATAAAATTAAAGGTTATAGTAGATTAAAGAAAGAAGATATAATAGAATTACTAGTAAGTAATAATATTAAAATAGATTAAAATATTATAAAAGTTACTGATTTCTAGTTGTAAATAGTATAAAAAATGATTTATAAATTTAAATTATTTATGAATATATAGTATAATGTCTATAAAATTTTGTAATATATGTGATAATAGATTTAAGAGTATTGAGGAAGAGGGTATATTATATAATGCGTGTCATACATGCGGTAATAAAGTTATATCTAAATCTCTAGTTGTATCTAAATCTATGACAAGAAATACTAATAAATACAGTCATAATCCTTTTTCAATATATGATACCCTAGCAAGAACAAATAAAATAAAATGTCCTAAGTGTGATACTGTAAAAGAAGTAGTCATAACAAAGAATACTTATAATATGCAAGATATTTATATATGTTGTGATACAGAATGTAATCACTATTGGGGTTATGAATAAAAAATGATTTTATATAAATACAAATTTATAATATATAATATATGTCTAGTCTAATAACAACAAAAGAATTAAATGATACAAGTAAAATAAAGTTTACAACATTACGAACAATTACTAAATTTGAATTAGCAATGATTATAGCTCTTAGAACAAGTCAATTACAGAATGGATGTGACCCACTTGTAGATATTACTAAATTAAAAGATGAAGACGGAAATGTAAATGAACAGGATATAGCTGAATTGGAATTAATGGAAAAAAAAATACCAATGTATATAATAAGAACATTGCCTAATGGTAAAGAAGAAAGAATACCTGTTTCAGAATTATCTATTGGAAAATAAAAAAATGAAATATATATATTAATTAAATAATAATTTAATAAAATGTCTTTTACTGATAGCTCAGACGAAAAAAGTGATATGAGTTCACATGACTTTAATAATGAACTTGGTGGTGATAATGATTCATATTTAACAAATGAACCCGAACCAGCAATACAAAAGAAATCTAGTAAAAAAAAGGCAAGTAAAAAAACTAAAAAATCTAAAAGAACTAGTAAAAAAACGACTAAGCCTTCTTTAGATGAAGATGATGTAGAAGATGAACCTTGTGTAGGTATTGGTTCTTCTATAAATAACGAAATGGGAGTCTATTACACAACATTAGATAAATTAATTAACGATCTTTCTACTGCTGAAAAGAAAGTTATAATGATACGGAATGAGATTGAAAAATACAAAATGCTCATTCAAGGTAAATACCATGGTATTGAGATTCAAAAGAAATATGCTCACAGGGAAATTCAATCTCAATTAAAGAATGTATGGGGTCGTAATAATCTAAACAAAGATACAACTCCAATTAAGAAGGAGAAGCAATTACAATATATAGAGTCGCGTGCACTACAAGAATTTCTTAAAGAAGAAACTGAACTAGAGAAGGATGATAACATTGATATTATAGTAACAGTTGGTCATATAAAATCATATTTAGAAGATAAAGGCTTAAAGGACAATAATAATAAATATAGTTTAGATGATGTAATTAAAGACATTCTTTTTACATAATGTTAAATATTGGAATTGATGAAGTGGCTCGTGGCTGCTTCTTTGGAAGAGTCTATGTAGCTGCTGTAATACTACCAGATTTACAAGAAATATACAATGATAAAACAATATTAAAAAATTATAATTTAATTAAAGATTCAAAGAAATTAACTAAGAAACAAAGAGAAGAATTAGCAGATTTTATTAAGGAATATGCTATCGAATATTCAATAGCATATGTAGAAAATAATGTTGTCGATGAAATAAATATTCTACAAGCAACACAATTAGCAATGCATAAGACACTTGATAATATTATAATAGATTATGATAAGATATTAGTTGATGGTAATTACTTTAATCAATATAAAGACAAAAATTATGAATGTATAATTAAAGGTGATAATAAATTTAAATGTATTGCTGCTGCTAGTATATTAGCAAAAGTATGTCATGATAATTATATTAAAGATTTATGTCTAAAGAATAAATCTTTAAATAGATATGATCTATGTAATAATATGGGATATGGTACATATAATCATATTATGGCTATAAAAAAATATGGAATTACGAAATATCATCGTAATTCTTTTTTAAAGAAATATACTAAAAACAACTTTTAACTTTAAATTTTTTATTCTTTATTTTTGAAGTAATTTTTTCATGACACATTAAGCAAAAATTACCATCTTTCTTTTCTATCCATTTTTTACAACAATTACAATGTAATAAGTGTATATATCCACATTCACATTTATAACTCACATATTTATTTTCAATATCATTAAAGCAAATTAAACAATTCATTATATAATTATATAATACATTGTTTACAATTAGGACATTTAAATGAATAAGAAGAATTGAACCATTTATTTATACAATTCTTGTGAAAATAATGTCCACATTTAAATTTAATCTTTTCATTGAAATCTAATTTTTCTAAACATATAGAACAAACATCGTCTGTTATTTCTTTTTTTTCGATATAAGATTTTGTACTCGATTTATCAAATAAATCATTAAATATCTTATCTATTAATATTAACTCTTCTTCTTTAATTATTTTTTCATAACTACTCATTTTATATAAATTATATTTATTTAATTATTTTTAAAATTACGCTTCCTCATCCTCATCAGAATCAACTGCTAATGCTTTAAAAGAATTAACCATTTGCATTTCAGGTTCTGGTTCAATCTCAGGTATCTTTATTTTTTTACTTTTCTTAAAATCTTCCACTTGAGACAAAATTGAACATTTCTTTTTAGATGGTGTTTTTTTACTAAAGTCTTTGTTAGTAATCTTCATAGAGCCTAAACTAAAAGGAATGTTAAGTCTTTCATATTTATCATCATATTCATCTTTACTTTGAATCCAAAATATATTTTTAATAGCCTCATCTACATTTAATTTTCCCAAATATTTAAGATATTCAAGTCTAGTAATATTAGTAGTCTTGTTATACATCTTCTCAAGTCCTGTTTTTACTTCATTTGGTAATTTTTCAATATTCTGATAAACCGATGTTTTGATTTGAAATGGAAGAATAGTAATATTACTAGTCCAAACTTTACCATCTGGTGAAGTATGCTCCTGTGTTTTATTATACCAGTCCTTGTCATTTAATGCTATTTCATTAAATGGAATAACATATTTATTACAAATATCAGTAAATTCTTTGATACTTGGTTTTTCCTTATCAAAGAGAACACTAATACAAGATATTGCTTCGATTCCAAGTCTAATCATTTTAGAATTAGAATAAATTTCTTCATTATCATATGATAATCCTGCTAACATAATCCTCTCAGAAGAAAAACGAGATTCATCTAGTTCTGCTAACTTAGGATGCTCATCGTCATCAATCCTATTAAAGAACTTTATACATTTAGAATGTTTATCACTTCCTAGAAGTCTAAGTAAATTCATATAATTATTTTTAATATTCATAGCACAATATATAAAATCCTTACCCCTATATTCACCTTCAGTGTAAGTAAGACATCCTTTATATTTATTATACCACTCACCTTTCTTAATCACCGGAGACCAGTCTTCAGGTGGTTCCATACCAGTTGTCATTTGTAAATCCTCTTTGATAGCATCTAGAAACTTAAACATTGCTTTTTGATTTTCATTTTTAAGAGGTATTTTAATCGATAATTTAGGTTCTTGTCCATCGTATCCTGAAAAATTACAAGTAATTTTAATATCAAAATTAATTTCTAATTTTCCAAAATATTCTAAATACGATTCGTATTGGCCATGTGTATTATAGTATTTAGGATCTTGGATAATATAAAATGGATTTATAGGAATCTCAATTTCTTCATCAGTTACTTCACTAGGATCACCTCCATTTCTTTTAATTTCCCAAAATTTTGTAGTATTATATTTATTTCCCAATACAACGTCTTCAATTGTTTTAGTTTGTTTCACAGTGTCATTCATTTTTGTTTATTATTATTATTAACTATATTTATTAATATTATTATCTTTAAATAATGATTTCATTTTTTTTTTTTACATATATAAAAATATTCCTAATATATCATATAATGGAATATTGTATTGCTATTAAAAATAAACAAAACCCACATTTAAAATGTACTCGTCGAGCAAAACCTAATTGTAAGTATTGTGGATATCACTTTAAAAATCCTATTTTATTTAAAGAATCTTATAAGAAATTACCAAAATTAGAAGATGTTGATGCTTTACAACTTAAGTTAACATTAAAAGAGAATAAAATATCGTATGATAAGGATGATAGTCCTAGAAATTTGTATAATAAATTATCTAATTATTTTGATTTAATAAATAAAGAATTAAAGAGTATTATTTGGCTTCAGAAGAAACTTAAAGAAAAACTTACTAATATTAAAAAAATGTGTGTGAATGATATAGATTTTTATACATTAGAAGAGTTAGAGGATATACCACCTATATATTTTATTTATATAAATGAAAATGATAAAATATATGGATTTGATATTCGGTCATTGGATATGTATTTTAAAAACACTAATATATCAAAGATTATTAATCCTTATGTTAATATCAAATTTACAAGTATTTCCTTGAAGAAGATTAAAGATAAATTATTATATATGTATAATAATAAAAAAATTAAATCGATAAAAGAGGAGATATTGACAGATAAGCAAAAATTCAATCAATATGTATTTGATATATTTAGTACATATGACGAACTTGGATATATAATACAATTAGATTGGTTTCATAATTTATCATTATTTCAACTTAAAAGACTTTATAAAGAAGCAGAGGATATTTGGAATTATAGAGCAAATATCACATTAGAAGATAAATCTAAAATCACTAACAATGGTCTAGCATTTGAAATATCACCAAATATAATTATGAAAATCCCTATGTCTAAATATAGAGAATTACAATTAATTTTACTAAATGAATTTAAAAGATTATCACGTGAAGGTATATCATTAGCTGATAGGAAATTAGGAGCATTGTGGATGTTAACGGCTTTTGTAGAAGTATCACCTACTGTTTCCTATTCGTATTCGTGGTTAAATCAGCATAATATTTAAAAATATAATATTTAATTCTATTAATTATGAAAATAAATGATTTCTGCTTAGTAAATTTAAAATCTAATTTACTAAAATCGTTAGAAATTGATAACATAAAAAATATAAAAAATGTTAATATATTATTAAATATTTCAGATGAATTACTAGAAGATTTTAATAAAAGAAGGGTAACACCAGAAAATATATATTATATATATTTAATTACAGAATATTTTATGATAGAAGATAATATAGAATTTTTAATAAAACACTCAGTTCCAACGGATACACCTTATGTTTTAGAAGATATTGAATTACCTATTTTCATGACATTAGATAAAAATTATTATAATTATAAAATCCTAGAAGAAATTATTGAATATAATTTATATGAGTGGTTATATTTCTTATATACAAAAGACTGCTATTACAATTATGATATTTATCAGTTATCCTTAATAAAAAATAAAAATCTAATGAATTTAGCTATATCCAAATGTAATAATAATATAATATATTTTTTATTGTCTTTTGGATATAAAACAGATGACGCAATACTAAAGAATAATAATATAAGTAATTACGAAGAATATGCTAATCCAGCCATCCCATTGGAAATTTGTAATACATTATAATTTAATGCAAACATTATTATTCTAGGTTCTATAAGATATTTTTCCTCTAATGTACTTCCATTTTTATTTTCTACTAATTTAATTCGCATATCTACATTATCTAATCTACTAAAATTACAAGCACCAGATGGTTGTATCTCTTCTGGATTAAGAGCAAATGAATACATGTATATAAAATTATTAGGATAATTTGTATGAAATTGGAATGGTTGTGCTATTCTATAATAAAAACAATCTCTGTGTCTAACACGTGGTTGTCCTTCAAATTGAATTTCAGCACCTTCCATTGGGTCAGCAGGCACATCTGAACCATATGGAGTGTTATTTTTATAAAATTCCCCTCCTGGGCCAACATGTGGAACAAAACTTGCTATATATGGTCTATCGCTAAAATTAAACATCTGGTTTCCTCTCATTTCGTCGTTTTCAGTTGTTTGCTCTAATACTAATTGATTCTGAATAATCCAAATTATTTCTTTTACTGGGTGAGAAAAATTCATTGGAAAAATGACATCAACTAAACCTGTTTCATATGATTGAATATTAATTTGTGTTTGCTCTATCAAATAGTTATGTTTTTTGTTTACAAATAATTTTCTTTCTTCATTCTCTAAAAAATAATATTCTACAAATAATGAAGCATCTTTTATATTTATGTATTTATCTGAATATTTAATGCATTTTTCTACATCTAATTTCCCACTAGTAGAATTCCATAATTGTTGCAGTCTATTAAATGCGATATTAATTCTTACATCCTGATACTGTAAAGCTATTAATGGCAAAGCCATTCCAGGATGTCTACAAAACCAAAACATAAGTGGGATATATAAATTATAAGGTCCTTTTCTTGAATCCACATCAGGATTCATTTCATCTTTACCAATTAAAAGATCACCACTTGCTCTTTTACCCAAAGGAGTAACTAATTCATACCATATTTCCATCCATAAGCCATATTGCTTATCAATTACAGTCCCTCCTATTTCTAATTCTACATAATTGATTAATCCATATCCTATGGCATTAATCCATCCTACTGTAAAATTATCTGAGGCAAATGCATCTAAAGAAGGTAATTTAATAGATAAAAATATTTTACCAATTAAATCACCAATTCTATCCAAATTACAATATATTTTTTTACCAAATCCAACGTCACCTGTGAAAAACTGCTGAATAGATTCCATTGAATAATTTGTATGTCTTTTATAAGCAGTTACAAATAAACTAGTTTGTGGATTACCAGTTAAATATAAATCCTGCGCACCATACGCAGCTAATTGTATTAAACCACCTGTCATCTTTATATAATATAAAAACTATTTTCTATATATATAAATATGATATTTATAACAATTATTGAGATTATTTATCTATATTATATGTTTCATGTTCTTAGAACTCAATATTCATTTAATCATCCATTTGAGTATTTATTTACTAATGACATTGATGATTACTTTAAACACTCTATTGGTATAGAAGATCCTAGTAAATCTAAAATTTGTAAGTTTGGAAGAGATGGTTCTCTTATTTTGATTGCTTATTTAATTTTTAGATATTTATTAATAAAAACAAAATTAATTCCTGAAAATAAATTTTATAACTTTAATAATTGTGTATTATTATTTATTTTCATTGTCTCATGGATGAATTTAAACGCAGTTATATATTTCTTACCTTTTCTGTTATTTGATTGGAATTATTTCTATAACTAATTTATATGTTCAATCAAAATTGTGGAAATTTTAAAAGTTTATCAATTAATTCTACAAATAGCTATAAATTATATGGTAAAGAAACGATAGTGGCAAATAAAAAAATATACAATGCTAAATATATATCAGCTCCATTAAATGTAGAAGGAGGTGCTGTTATAAAGAGAGATTTATGTTTGGGAGGGTCTATTAAGTTAGGAAATATATCTACAGATTTAGACAAAAATATAAAAAAAACACAAAAAAACCAGCTGTTAGATGAAAAGTATAATGGTATTATGTATTATGACAATGATTCTAATACTTTTAGAATTGTTCAAGGAGGTATAGATAGAGAATTAAATTCTCAACCAATTGGCGGAGGTCAATTTTATTGGCAAAATCCCGAAGGAGATAATATAATTCCTATAAATAGAGCAGATAATGTTACAATTTTTTCAAATTTAGATTATATTAGTTTGGATAAATATAATCAACTGGCTAAGTTAAATATATCTAATGATGATGGAGACCATGTAGCAGTTTTTAAGGATAGTCAAACTGTATTTAGAATTAAAACAGATGGAGATGTTATAATCCATAAAAATTTAAATGTGGATGGCGAATCTTTATTTACAAAAATAAATTCTTCAATTATAGATGTAGATAATTTAAATGTAAAGGATATAGATGTATCTGGTCCATTGAATGTTAAAGGTATATCTACATTTAATGGTGAAGCAAACATAATAGGTCATACAGAAATTAATAATATTACTATAAAGGGAGAAAGTAATTTTAAAGGAAATATTGTATCAACTAGTTTAGTTAATGACTTTGTAAAAATAGATGTTAATAATTTAGAAGTAGATGTTAATTTAAAATCTAAATTATATTCAGAATTATCTGGGACAACTTTTATCAGGGGTGAATTAACTACAGAAAAAAAAACAACTATTAATTTAAATGGAAAAACTAATATTGAAAATGCAAGTATTAATAACTTAACTTCAAGTAAATTTAAGGTTAATGATAATATTATATTAAATAATACCGGATTAAATATAAAGATTGGGACTATAGAACTAGGTAATATTAAATTAGAGTCAAGTGATAATTCTATTACAGCAAATAAATTAACTATTGATGAAGATGTTGAATTAGGGAAAAATGGAAATAATGTAATACTCAATATCGATTCAATTACAAAAAAAGTTACTATTGAGGGCGATGTTGATGCTACTAAAAACACAATTACCGCTAATAAATTTATCAGTGAATCTAATGATAATAGCATGTTCGGATTAAAGATATCAGATGGAGGTGATATAACTTTTGGTTCTCAATCTAAAATAAAATCCGAAGATATTTTAGAAATAGAGGGACAAATTAATATGAATGAAAAGATATTAGTAAAGGATGATGAAAATCAAGTTGAAATTAGTGTTGGAAACACTAAAGAAACTGGATTATTAATAGATGGAGATTTAAAAATTACTGGAACTATCCATTGGGAAAAAGGATTTGATCCACCTTTACCAGATGGTGGTGGTGGTGGCGGAGATTATCCAGAAAATGCTACATTTAAAAATGTTACAATACAGGATAAATTAATGTTTGATGAAGGAGCAATATTTAATCTACCTGATGATTTTGAATTAAAAAATACAAATGTAAATGGAAAGCTAACATTTGAAGCAGAGTCAAGTATTGAAAAAAAAACAGTTTTAGATATAAATACAGATGTTAATATTGGTCCATATATAAAGGATGATGAACAAGGATATGTATTTAACACAAACGATAGAAACATAAATATTAAAGGAGATATTGATGCTAGTAATTTTAAGATTACTTGTAAAGAAATATACGCTGAAACAATAACTATATCAGAACAAAGATATAAAAATATTATTGTTTCTGGAATTGCTAGTATTAATACTATAAAAACAAGTCCAGATTATGATATGAAATTTGATTCTCCTAATAAATATATTTTTAATATTAAAAATGGGAATGGGAATGATATAGAATTTCATAACAATAGTACAATAAAGTCTGATAATATTGAAACAAATAACCTTATATTAAATGATAATTTATCTACAAAAAATATTATTGTAGATAAAGATGATAAAATTTCCTTCACAGATGGAAAAACTGAAATTGAAAATAATAAAATAACAAGTGAAGAATTAGAAATTAATAAAATTAAAGTAACTTCTATACAGTTTGGAAATATAGTTATTCAAAATAATATAATTGTAGAAAAAAAAACTAATGAAATTTATATTTATGAATCGATAGACAAAGCAGTGTTAGATGTTTATAATCTTAATGTTAGAGGTGTATCTGGATTTGATGGAGATGTTACATTTAATGGAACAGTTACATTTGATAATCCTCCAGTTTTTACAATACCGGACCCTTTAAAAGTAAATGAAATAACGGGCAAAGATGATAAAATATTAAGTTTAAATTTTGTAGAGAGTTATTCACCAGAGCCAGATTTAGATAAAAATTTGTATATCACTACTGAAGAATTAAATATCTATGATTTAACATGTAGAAATAATATCGAATGCGATGGAGCTCTAACATTGAACAGCACAAATTCATCGTATATTAAAAATTTAAATATAACTACTTGTACAATAGATGATCTTATTATTAACAATTCATTTACTGCAGCTCTCAATTTAATAAAAAGTAAAAATATTTCTACAAAATCATTAATATATACAAATGAATATCTTTCTCCAGATCCATCTGATAAAATAAATATTACAACTGAGTTTAAAGTATTAAATATAGACATAGGTGACAAATTATTTCCTTTACCAATTATAAGTACTAATGGTTTTTGTTCGATAACAGGTGAAGAATTAACAGAAATTACAGATTTATTAATGAGATTAGGAAGTCTAAACGATGAAAACCCCTTAAAGACAGGTATTACATTTTTAAATAATAAATTTACTATGGGTGAAGATGAAAATGAAATAAATAAAACAACGGAAATATTAAAAAATTTATACGATGAAACAACTGAATCTGAAAGTTCAGATTTTTATAATATTTCAGCATCGGACAATTTATCAGTATCTTGTGAAAAAGATCTAACTTTATTCTCATGGGACGAAAATATAAATTTAGGGACTGATGTTAATAAAACAAAAACTATTTCAATGTATTCTAATAATATTAAATTAGTTAGTAAATATATTAAAATACTAACATATAATAAGACTTTTAAAGAGACACAAAATTTTATAAACTTTAATACTGATGAACGAACTATTGATATTTATAATAGTGAAGATAATAAAGTTACTTTGAAATATGATTTAAATTCTACATTAAATATTAGTGAAAGTTTATCTGTAGATAAAAATATTGAATTGGGAGCAAACGGTTCTGGTCAATTTAATATTAAAAATGATACATCGAATGGACAAGATAATGAAAATTATAAAACACAAAGTCCTTTTATTTGTGAAGGGGATGCTTATGTAGTTAAAAATTTACATGTAGATGGAACATTATACGCTAAAACAGAACAAATAGAAGGAGGAGTAATTGATGGTAATTTAACAATAAATGGTGAGTATATTAAATTACCAGTAAAAGATGGTATTCCATTACAAGATAAAAGTTGGTTTATAAATAGTAATTCAAGTAATATTGGTTCCTTATGGTTTGTGTTTGGTGAAGATTATCCCGAAAATGCTACTAATAAACTCAATGGATATTATTTCAGGACACCAACAGATTTATTAGAGGGTAATTATATAGAAACATCACGGGGTAATAAGTTTACTGGACAACATCCTTGTTATTTAAAAAATAATTTAGAAAATGAAAATAGGGGATTGATTGTTTCGACTACTAATGATATTATTAATTATGATAACAATATGAAACCTACGATTAATGAAAGTTTACCAGTCGTGGAAATAACTATAAAAGAAAAAGATAAAAGAGTATTTGGAGTTATTTCATATCACGAAAAAGATGATATAAGTAGAGAAATACAATCTGATATGCTTGGTTCTCGATTTGAAAAAGAATTAATCAATGAGCGAAGAACTTATATTAATTCCGTTGGCGAGGGAAGTATATGGGTTTCCAATAAAAATGGAGGAATCGAAGGAGGTGATTATATTGTTTCTTCGGCAATTTCAGGTTATGGTCAAAAACAAGATGATGATTTATTAAGAAATTGCACAGTGGCAAAAATATCTCACGATTGTAATTTTGATTTAACAAAAGTTAAAAAGAAAGAAATTAAATTTACAACTAATGCAGATGGTAAAAAACTACATGTATTTGATGAAAATGGCTTACCTACTTATAATGAATTAGATGAAGAAGAATATCAATATGAAACTAGATTCTTAAAAGAAGATGGAACACTATCTAATATTAATGATTATGATTTTATTGCTATGTTTGTTGGATGCACATATCATTGTGGTTAAGTTAATAAATAATATAATATTATTAAACATAATATAAAAACAGATGCATCTGTATAAAATATTGAAGTGATCATTGTAAAAAATATAATTGAAAATGAAAATCTATGATATGTACAATCCCCTAATGTATTAGGGACAAAAACATTATTTATTTTTTTTTGTTGATTAAAGAAAAAATATAATCCAATAGCTAAATATAAATATAAAAATAACTTACTATTATCTTCTTTATTACAAAAAATACTTACATAATAATTAATTCCAAATATAGAAGCTAATAATAAAATTAAAAATAACGTACTTAATACACCTAATCCATTTTTTAATATAAGCATTACACCTAATCCAATTATACATACCACTAAAATAATATAAATTAATCGCTGAAATATATTAGATTTTATTGGTAAATATACAAAAGATAATATAAATATAAATATTAGGAGTAATATTATTTCTATATTTATTTTCATTATATTATTTATTAGATATTTAGATTTTTTTTATTAGTATAGCAATATATATATATATTAAAAATGTAATTGTTAAAATAATAATATAATAATTTATATGTTTTTTTAAAGTTAAGCCTGATAATTTATAATTATCTAATTTTTTTAAAATTATAAGTTTATCTTTATCATTTTTATATTTATTATTTACTATGTAATATAAACTTAAATATAAACATGATATACTATAAAATAAAATTACTATAAAATACGAATCAAATATTTTTAATAATATATAACAAAATAATACTGTCAAAAATGCATATAACCAGTAGTTATATTCATACATATATATTATTTATATTATTTATATTATTTATATTAATTTAAAACTAAACTATATAAAGATTTTATATATTTATAAAAATATAAATAAGATGCCTGTTAAATCTAAAAAAGTTAATACTAAAAAAAATTCAGTAAAAAAAACTCCAGCAAAAAAAACTCAAGTTAAGAAAAATCCAATAAAAAAAATGTCAAATATTAAGTCAAAAGAAGAAGATGTTGTAGAAGCAGTAGTTGAAGCAGTAGTTGTAAAAGCAGTTGTTGAAGCACCTCCGGAACCTTCTGTTGTTGAAGCACCTCCGGAACCTTCTGTTGTTGAAGCACCTCCGGAACCTTCTGTTGTTGAAGTAGTGGTTGAAGCAGTGGTTGAAGCAGTGGTTGACGAAGTAAGTGAAATTGATAAGATGAAAGAAGAATTAAATAAAATTCAAGAATATATATCTAATATTGGAAATCTAACATTTGATTACATGAAGAAACATCTACAAAAAGATTTAAGTAAAATGAGTAAAAACTCATTAAATATTTGTCATCGATTGGAGAAAGAATATAACAAAGCAACTAAGAAGAAAACCAAAAGGGCACAATCACATGGGACTGGATTTGAGAAGAAAGTTAATATATCTGATAATTTCAGAAAATTTATTATAGATACTTGTGGTGGTGTAGTTGGAGAAGATAATAAAATTAGTAGAAAAGAAGGAAGTAATTATATTCATACTTACATTAAAAATAATAATATTCAAAAACCAGAATGTAAAAGACATCTAAGTCCAAATAAAGCACTCCAATCTATTCTAAGTCCTCTTAGTTCTGAAGTAAATGAAAAGACAGGGAAAAAAGATATTGATATTGGTTATACTTATTTTAATCTACAGAAATATATAAAGGGGTGTTATATTTCTTCACAATAATCTAATATCAAATTTGATTTGATTTTTCTTCATAAATAAAATCAATTCTTTCTTATTTAATTCTTTTTTATCATTAATAATAATATTATGATCTTCATTAAATATTAATCTTGCCTTTTTATAATTAAAATTACTTAAGAATTCTTCATTAATTTTATATTTAGCATTATCTTTTATATTTTCTATTATATTTTCAATTGATTTATATTTTTTTATTAATTTAAATGCATTAATTGAACCAATAGCATTAATTTTAATAGTATAATCACATCCACATAATATACACATGTCTATGAATTGCTCCATAGTTATATTAATATCAGATAGTAAATTATCTAAATTTATTTCAGTTACATAATTTCTATTATGATCATAATTAGTATATAGAAATTTACCATTATTGGGTAATACATCTGTGTCATTTGAAAATACACCATGGACTATATTATTCTTTACTAATCTAGCACATATAATTTCTGCTTCTGTATCAGCTTGATAATATTGAACTCCTATTTTATCAAATAAATCTTTGATTAATAGAATATCATCTCGGGTAACAGAAATAATACTCATATCTATTTTATTAATTTTTTTTTTTATTTCTTCAATATATATTTTATTATTTTCTTCACTCGAATTAATATTATCAATTTCTTTTTTTAATAATTCTATTTTTTCATATTTATTTCTTTTATTATTTTTCCTTTCATTTATCACGTGTGACTTTTCTGGAGGTGGTTTGCCATCAAAAATATAAATAGGTGTAATATTATATTTTTTTAAATGAACAATCTGCTTAAGGAAACTAACAACCAATTGCTTAGAATTATTTTTAGTATAATACTTATATTTATATAGATATATACTTATATCTATAGCAATAATTTTATTAGATAATTTACTTAAATCTAGTTTATTAATAGATTTTGAAGAAAATTTATTTATAAATATTTTAAAATTTTTAATTCCCATAATTATGTATATTAATAAATCTAATTATTTAAATAGTCATTTTCATTGTATAATTAGATTTATATTTATTTTCTTTTATTACAAATTTAATTATATTATTTAATTTATAATCATGTAGTAAATAATTATTTATATTAATCATTTGTTTCTTATGATTATTAATTGGATATAAATATATATTGCTCATAGAATTTATAATTTTATTTATATTATAAAGATACATTCCTTTTAAAATATAATATGAAAACACAGATGCATTTTGTGGAAATATTTTATCTTTTATTTCGAATATAGAATTAAAATTATTATGCTGTAATACTTGTTTCATTTGAAATAAAGAATGTAATTTATTCATTTTAAATAATTCTAAAACATCTTTATTATCTTCCAGTGATTGAAAACAACAATTATATATACAAGTGCATAATTCATTATATCCTTCATTATAATTTTTACTATTTATTATTTTAAATTCAGGTATATTATAATTTTCTATAGCAAATCTATCAAACCCTAAGCAGTGAAATAATTCATGTAAAAATACTTTTTCACATTCTTCTTGTCTCCAAATCATAATATCATTTTTATATATATAAGATGAACCTGAATTAACATGATGATAATCTAAAATATTACCTTTTTTAGGTAATATTTTCTTAGCATTTGTAGGAATAAATAATAATTTAAATTTACTTTTATTATAATTTATATTATTTGAATCCAAAAAAGATAACATACAATAAAATCTATTTATAATTTTTTGAATTGATATCATTGGTATTTTTTTTTTATATAAAACTTTTACTTCTATTTTAGGTAAATCAATTTTAATAATTTTATTAAATTTTTTAATTTTGTTTAAAATTATAGATGATATAAAACCTGATTCAATCTTTGGTTTATTCTTTAATTTAATAAATTTAAAATTAATATTTTTATAATTATTTTTTAATTTATTTCTTAAGTTATTTATATATATATCCATATATATTGATATATATAATTTATATTTAACGTGTTGCATTGGACCTAAAATCAAAAAAATCACATTGATGTGCATTAGTATTTATATGAGGTGTATTTAATAAATATTGAAAATGGTTATCATTATTATTATTTTCTTCTTTTAATTTTTGCTGCTTAAAATCAATTGGGGATTGTATTTCTTTTTCATTATTAAAGATTCTATTATTTAAATCTGGAATTTTAGTGTTTTTAGAACGACTAGGTTGTGGTCTAAAATTAAATTCTATTCTTTTATCGTTTATAATTTGACCAGTATTGCTAATATTAGAGAATCTATTCATTATAATTTATTAAATATATTTAATAAAACATTTTAATATAATATAATGTCAAATTGTAAACCATGTTTTAAAAGTTGTCCAGTTAACTCATGTAATATTAAAATTAAAACTCTACCATGTGACCCAAATTCTAAAAAAGAATGGTTTAAGTATCCTAATTCAGTAGATCAGGTTAGAATTAATATTCTAAATGGTTGCTGGTTATGTAATTATGAACCAAATCAGTCTATGAATAATCAATTATGTAATAGAAACTTTTATGATGGATACATTAATAAACCTTGGCAATATAATAATTGTCGTATGTGAATACTTAGATGTATTTTTAATAAAATAATATTGAAAAGTAATCACTTTCTTATAATAAATAAATAAATTAACTATTAAAATTATAATATTATGCATCTATTATAAAAACACATTGATGCTTCCACATTTATATTTTTATATAAAAAATGATTTTAATATATTAGAATAATAATTTTAATATAAAATGACATTAGTACTTAATAGTGATGTATCCTTTAAGCATATGCTTAAGAATTACATCAAGGATGAACTAATAAATGTGATGAAAGAATTTGAGAAAGGATTTCGAAGAACTTTCATAAGTCACAAAGACTGGGAAATGTTTATGGATGAATTAACATTAAATACCTTCGTATCAAAAACAGAATGGAAAGAATTTATAAACGAAATATCTGCTAAACTGTTAAAGGATCGTCGTTATGTTGTAAAAAATGTAATTGAAATTAAAAAACATATTTCATCTATTGATGATAAATTTAATTCTTTAATTATTAGAGTATTGGATATAGAATCACAAATTAAAGAAATCAATACTAAAATAGAAATAGAAAAGAAAAAAATTAATAAATCTGTAGTTAATTCTAATAAGATAAGCAAAATACTTACAGAATTAGATGAAAACAAAGGATATATATTAGAAGCAAAAAATTCAATTATCACCAATACCAATGATATTACTGCTTTTTCATCTCAATTGGATGAAAGCAGAGAATACATTTCGAAAGTAGAAGATTCGATAGGCAGTAATACCAATGATATTACTGTTTTATCATCTCAATTGGATGAAAGCAGAGAATACATTTCGAAAGTAGAGAAAGATATAAGAGAAAATAAAATAGCTCAAATGAATTGTGAAATTAGGAGATTAGATGTTAAATATAATACAATTGAAAAACATTTAGGTTCTACATTAAATTATATTCAAGGTATCAATAAAATAAATACTATATCACCTTTTTTACCTTTTCTACAATATCATGCTTGATTTTGAATTATAGGAAATAATAATTTCATTATCTATAAAATCTTTAATATTTTTAATATGTGATATTAAAAGTATATTATTATAATCTATTTTTAATCTATCCAATAATAAATTAAATTTTTTCATATTATTTAAATCTATACAATCTAATCCTTCATCTATCGCAAATAAATTACTTTTATTATTATAACAGTATTTATTTAAACTTCTTTTTATTATAATATTTAAAATAAATCTTTCATATCCACTACACATATATGGGTATAAAATATTACCAAATTTTATAACTTCTATATTAAATTTAGATTTATCATTAATATTTAATTTAATAGTAAATTCAACTAAATCAGATAAATTTTTATTTATATCGTTTTGTATAAATTTAATTTTATTTTTTAAAATTAGAGATGGTAAGCATTTTTTATCTACCAGTCTTTTATATTCTGTAAATAATTTATTTTTATAATTAGATTCTTTTATTATATTTAAAATATCTATTTTATTTTTTAATTTTTTCTTATAGATTAAATATTCTTTGTTTTCATATTCATATGTTATTTTTAACTGAGATAATTTTTTTCCTTTTTCTTGTAATTCATTAATAGAAGTATTATAAATAATTGAAATTTCATCTAAGTCTTTTTTTATTATATTTATATTAGCCTTGATATATTTATTATCTTCAGCAATTCTTCTACTTAATAACATTTTATTATATTCTAGAATATTCAGCTCAGATTTTAATAAAATTAATTTATTGATATGATATTCATATTGTTTCTTTAATATTACTTTATCTAATTCTTTTATTAATTCATAGTTTTTATTATTTAATCTTATTTGCTTTCTAACTTCAATATTATATTTTATATTTTCTTTATTTTTAAAATTAATTTTTTCTAATTTATTAAGTCTACTTCTTTTAATATTTAATTCTTTTTTTATTTTTATTATTTCCTTGTTACATAAAATTCTATCTAAAAATAATATTATATCTTCTTTAATATTATCAATAGAATCACTTTTTAATATTTTGTTTTTTAATAATTTTGAATCTTTGTATAATATTTCATTGGAAATTGTATAATCTAAATTTCTTATATCTTTCTTTAATTTTTTTATTTCTTGTAAATCTATTTCTTCTATTTTTTTTTCTTCTTTTGTTATTTGAATTTGTATATTATCTTTTATATTGATTACATCACTAAATGATAAATCTATATATTTTTTTTTTATTCTAGAGTTTTTATATTTATCTTTTAACTTTAATAATTTAGAATTATGATTACATAATTCATTATTTTTTATAATATATTCTTCTTCTGAATATTCTTTAATAATTTTATTTTTATATTTATTAGGGGTAATCTTAATTTCTTTTCTTATTTTAGAATATAAATTTTTATATTTTTTTTCTTTTTCTAATTTATCAATTTCTAATATTACTATTTCTTTAGTAATATTAGATGTTTCGTTTTCTAGTAAATTAATTTTATTTTTAATTACTTTTAAATTATTTTCTTTATTAATAATATCTTCTTCAATTATATTTTCTAACATTTCTAATTTACCATTATTATTATTATAGTCTCTTCTATTCTCTTTAATTTTTAAATTAATATTATCATATAATTTAGTAAATCTATCTAAATTCAATAACAAAGTAAATGTCTTTAGAATATCATTATTACTCATATTTAATATTGACTCGGAGCAGCTAGTGGACGATATATTACATAATTTAAATATATCTCTTGTCCCAATGATTTTATTAATATAATCATATGTTTTTACTTTATCTTCACCATTTAAATTTATTTCTTTTCCATTTTCAATTTTATAAAAATTTGTTATAAATTTTGCCTGTATTCTTTTACCATTTTGCTTACCTCCTTGCTTAGATATAATATATTTTACTTCACCAATATTTAAAACTATCTTACAATACATCTGTCGTTGATTTTTATTAATAACATTAACTAAGTTATAATCACTTGATATTTTATCAAATAATATAAATAAAATAATATTTATAATAGTAGATTTACCTATAGCATTATTTCCTAAAACACCAATTATTCCTCCTTTTTCATAAAAATTTATTTTATTTAATTTATTATCACCATAAATAAATAGATTTTTAAATTCAATATATTCAATTGACCATTTCATCGTAGATAATTCATTATCTTCTATATTTTCTTCCTTCTTAATTATATTATGTAACTTAAGAAGACCTTCTATATTTTCATTACATTGTTCTTTAATTAATTCTATATCATCTAACTCATTCATAAATTCTTTGTCTATTTTACTTTCTTTTATTACTATTAAATCAGTTATAAATGATTCACTAATTATTTTTGTTCTCTTCTTAACTATATCTTTTAATTCATCATTTTCATCATTTCTAAATCTGACTCTTGAATATTTAGGATATGTAATATTATTTATATTATCTTTATCAATTGTAATAAATCCATATTTATTTTCAATATCTATAAATTCATATGAAATATCTTCTAAATTCCATTTAATCATCCCATGATCTTCTATCGTTTCCCCATGATTTTGCTGTATTAAACTACCTGAGTATGCAATTTTATTATTAAATACCTCTCTCTTATGGATATCACCTAATAATGTAATATCATATATATTAAAGTCTTTGACAGAGTATTCAGTATTATTAATATTTACTTCTTTTAGCATACCATGATACAATCCAATATTAATTCCATTTTTATTTAATTTAGTAATTAATTTTTTATTGTCTTCTAAACTTTTTAAATAAAAATTTATATTACCATATTTATATAAATTAGTATCTCTCAAATAATAAATATTACATATATCTTGTGTCAATGCCTCTAAACTTGGAATTCTATTTGTATTATTTTCAATTAAATCGTGATTCCCACTAAATAATATTACGTCTGTTATCGATGATAAGTTCTTTAAGAATTCTCTTATTAATAATATTAACTCTGGTTTAATATTATCTTTATCATGAACTATATCACCACATATAACTATTAATGACTCTTTAATATTTTTATCTTCTTTTAATTTATTATATAATTTTGAAAAGACTTCTCGATATTCAATATGTCTTTCTAATGGTCTAATGTGAATATCTGCTAATTGATAAATATATTTAATTGGTTTGTTTGATAGTTTCATCTTATTTATATTATTATTTTATTTTTATATAAGACATTTTTTAATAAATATTTATTATATTTTATATCTTTTTCACCTACCTCTGAGTAAGTTTATCATATTTATTTAGTGAATACATATCATTATTTTCTAAGTTCGTTAAATTAATATTATTGAGTTTTATGATTGATTTTTTTGTAAAAAATCTAGAAGCCCCATATTGCTTTAATAAATTATTATTATTTTTTAATAAATATTTATTAAATTTAATATCTTTTTCAACCAATCTCTGAGTAAGTCTATCATATTTATTTAATGAATGTGTATCATTATTTTCTAAAGTATTTTTTATAAAAGATTTGTAACTTAACATTATATGTATATATATGATATATATATATATATGGAACAACATGATATATATTGTTATATAAAAGACTAACTAATTACTTATATAAAATGTGTGGAATATTTGCATATTTAAATAATATTATTGATTACCAACAATTAAAATATGGATTTAATAAGATTAGAAACAGAGGACCAGATGCGTCATATTTATTAAATTTTACAAGTATTTATATGGGATTTCATCGTTTAAAAATAAATGATATGAGTATAAATGCAGACCAACCATTTTCAAATGGTAATATACATTTAATATGTAATGGTGAAATTTATAATTTTAAGAAAATAAAAGAAAAATATGATATAAAAACACAATCACAATCAGATTGTGAAGTAATAATTTATTTATATAAGAAATTTGGAATTAAAAAAACGTGTCAAATACTAGATGGAGTTTTTTCATTTGTTTTATATGATTCAGAAAAACAGGAGGTTTATTGTGGAAGAGACCCATATGGAGTAAGACCAATGTTTATAGGATATGATAATAATGAAGATATATATCTAAGTTCAGAAATAAAAGGAATACATGAATTATGTATATATATTAAGCAATTTAAACCTGGGTATTTTATGAAATATAATTTAATTAATAAAAGAATAAAAGTAGATTGTTATCATAATTTTAATTATAAGTATGAATTAATAGAAAATGAATCTACGGCATTGAGTATGATTAAAGAATTATTTATTCGGTCAGTTAGAAAAAGATTAATGTCAGATAGACCAATTGGTTGTTTATTGTCTGGAGGATTAGATAGTAGCTTAGTTGCATCTATCGTTAATTTCTTCTTTAATAAATCTAAATCTAAATCTAAATCTAAATTAAATACATTTGCGATTGGATTAGAAGGTGCGACTGATTTAAAATATGCTCTGAAGGTTGCTGATCATATTCATTCAAAGCATACTAGTGTTATTTTAAAAGAAGAAGAATTCTTAAATGCAATCCCCGAGGTTATTTATGCGATTGAATCATATGATACTACAACTGTTAGAGCAAGTGTAGGTAATTATTTAATATCTAAATATATTAAAGAAAATACAGATATAACTGTAGTTTATAATGGAGATGGTAGTGATGAATTAGGTGGTTATATATATTTAAAAAATGCTCCTAATAAAAACGAATTTCAAAATGAAATTAATAAACTTATAAAGAATATTCATTATTTTGATGTTCTTCGGTCTGATAGGAGTATGTCTAGTAACTGGGGATTAGAAACAAGAACTCCATTTTTGGATAAAGAATTTATAAGTATGTATATGTCAATTCAAAATAGATTTAAAGCACATGATCGAATAGAAAAACATTTACTCCGAGAGGCATTTTCGAATACCTCTTTATTACCTAAAGAAGTATTATGGAGAAAGAAAGAAGCTTTTTCTGATGGATGTTCTTCTAAAGAACGTTCATGGCATAAAATAATACAAGAACATGTAGATAAAGAAATAAGCGATGAAGAATTTGAAATAGATAAATTAAAATATAAACATAATCCTCCTCAGTTAAAAGAAAGTTTATATTATAGACGAATATTTAACAAGTTTTATCCCGGTAGAGAAAATGTAATACCATATTATTGGTTACCTAATTGGACAAGTGAAAAAGACCCATCCGCAAGAGAATTAACTAATTATTAATATATTTTATTACATAATGGACATTTATTAGATTCTTCTAATAGCCATTTTTTAATACATTTTTCATGGAAACAATGTTTACAATCTAATTGTATTAGTTTATCATTATTTTTATATACTTCACAGCAAATGGAACATTTATCATCGTTTCTTAATAGTATATTTTTTTTTTTATCAAAGGTAACTTTTTTAAATTTATCAAATTTATCTTTTTTTACAGTTTTAGATTCTATTTCATTCTGATATAATTCATATTCGTTGAAGTCATTATAAATACCATAATCATTTATAATATTATTATCACTTGCGTGATAACTTATACATAAAGAATTTAATAAATTATTTAATGTAACTTCAAATAAATATATATTTGGTCTATCTGACATACTTAATCTATCTGATATACTTGGTCTATTTGATAAACGTGTTCTATTTCTTTCCATTACACTTCTATCATTTTCCAATTGCTGTCTTATTCTAGCATCTAACATTTGTATTCGTTGCTCATCTATTTTTATATTTTCAACAATACTATTCTCTATTTCTATTTGTTCTCTTTGTTGTGATTGTTTTTGCTGTAATTGTCTTTGCTGTCTTTGTTGTAATTGTCTTTGTTGTCTTTGTTGTAATTGTCTTTGTCGTAAATTTATTCTATTATTAAACGATGACATATATATTATTGATTTAAAATTATTTTAGATTTAAAGATAATTTTATATTATTTAATGATAATATAATATACTATGGGTATACCAGGTTATTTTAAGCAGTTAGCAAAAGATCCAGATGTTTTATTTTGGGATACAGATATTAAAAATGAATATTTTTTTATGGACTATAATGCTTGGATTTATGGTTCTATACCTAAATATCTTAGTAAAAATATTAATAAATTACCAAAAATGAATAAAGTAAATATAGAAAAAGGTTTAATAGAGCAAATTCTTAAAGATACTATTAATGTAGTAACTCAGATTGTTAAACCAAGCAAATTATTATATTTAGCATTTGATGGACCACCACCAAGAGCTAAAATTGAACAACAGAGACTAAGAAGATATAAGGGATATCAAGGTTCAATTTTTATTAAAGAATTAAAACATAAATATGGTTTAGATGCAGAAGAATATTTTAATACAACAGCACTTAGTCCAGGAACAGTCTTTATGTCAAAGTTATCAACTGCGTTACAAAAAGCTATAAATGAAAATAAATTTAAAAGTAAAAACAGTGATGACGATTTTACAATTATTCTTAGTGATACCACAGTTCCAGGGGAAGGAGAACATAAAATTATACCATATATTAAAGATAACTTGAAGAATGAAAAAGATATATGTATTTTTAGTGACGATGCTGATTTAATATTATTGTCTATGACGATAGCAGATAGAGAACATCGTATACATATTTTAAAAACACAAGGTTTACCTGATGATTATAAAGAAATAGGATTTTTATATTTGAAAGTCAATGAAGTAGAAGATAAATTATATAAATTTATTGGTTTATTGGATTATGATAAGATTAGAGTATTATATGATTATGTTTTTATTTTATCTTTATTTGGAGATGATTTTATTAAGCATTTACCATCTTTAAATTTAATAAATTATAAACATCAGGAAATGTTATTATATATTTATAAAAATATCTTAAGAAAACATAAAAAACACTTAATACAATTAAAAGATAATAAAAATAATAAAAAAAACGTTTCGATTAATAATCACTTCTTTATTGATTTATTAATCGAATTATCAAAAAAAGAACAAACATCATTACAATTTGAACAAACAACTTTAAAAAGAAGATGTAGTAAACCATATATCGATAGAGATGGACGAACAGGTTATGAATATGAAATTGCTGCGTTTGAGCATTCATTATATTGTCAAAAGGAAAATCCATTTTATTCGGAATATAAAGATGAAATTAATATAATAAATTATTTTCAAGATAAACATTTATGGAAGAAGCAGTATTACGAATATTTTTTTGGATTGAAAAATAATAATTATAATAACGGAAGAAGTAAAATTTGTAAAGCATATATTAATAGCTTAAGATTCACAATAGATTATTATGTAAATAGTTCACCACCATCTTGGAATTATTTTTACCCATATAGAGTAGCACCATTTGTCAGTGATTTAGTTACAAATCTTAAGCAAAATAAAATAAATATTAATAAAGTAAACTTCGAAGTTGGAAAACCATGTACACCATTTCAACAGTTAATGTTAATTATTCCCCCACAATTAAGTAAATTTATTCCAAAAGAATATGCTGAACTTATGACTAAGAAAACATCACCAATTATTAAATATTATCCAACAGAATTTAAATTGGATGCAGCAGCAGGATTAAAAAGAGAGAAAACAGAAGCTTTATTGGGAGACATAAATGATAAAGAGATATTTGAAGCTATGGATAAAGTTAATTCTAAATTAAATAATTCCCAGATAAAAAGAAATACATTATCTAAAAATATTGTAATAAAAAAAAAATGATACATTTTATGTAAATGTATAGAATATTTAATACATAATATTTAAGAATATGGACGTAGATAAAAATGCGATATTGCTTGATCTACTCGTTAGACTCAAGGCAGAGATAACTTCTGAAGTGAGAATTGACATTAACACACTCAGGGGCGAGATAACTTCTGAATTGAAAAATGAAGCTTTAGTGACTGATAATACTTTTGCGGACATGAGAAGTAGAATTATTGGAGTAGAAGACAAGACGGGTCAACTCGAAAACAAGACGGGTCAACTCCAAGGCAAGACAGATGAACTCGAAGGCAAGACGGATGAACTCCAAGACAAGATGGGTCAACTCGAAGACAAGATGGGTCAACTCGAAGACGGGATGAGTGAATTTAAAAACAAGACGGAACAACTCGAAGGCAAGACGGATGAACTCCAAGACAAGATGGGTCAACTCGAAGACGGGATGAGTGAATTTAAAAACAAGACGGAACAACTCGAAGGCAAGACGGATGAACTCCAAGACAAGATGGGTCAACTCAAAGACAGGATGAGTGAATTTAAAAACAAGACGGAACAATTAAAGTCTTTGTGTGACAATCTGATAAATGAAGAAAACACTATCAAAAGCGAGATTATGGTAATTGGAGAGGAAGTGAAGAAACTCATGCTGGGCAAAGATGATAAAAGCCAACTGCGTGGTGACACACCAACATTTAAATGTCCCCCTGAATCAACATGGTCAACCCGGTCAACCAGGTCAACAGTGTCCCGTGAAAAACTACATTCGTCCTTGCCTAAGGCACATATGGCAAATACGCCTGTTAAATCGCACGAGGAATCGGTTGAGAAATTGGTTTTGTTGATGAAAGTATCGCCACAACATTTCAAGCCGTTACTACAAACGTTGACAGGTCGATATAAATCGTACTACATGGATACCACATATGGTCTGTACACAATGTGTCCACGGTACACAAATTCAAAAAAAATTCAATCGAACCTATTTAGAGGACAAACGAATAAGATCGGAGCATTGAAGGACCTCGTTGAGCAATACATCAGGCAAAATTGCGATTGCGTGGTCAAGTACTCGTTCGTAAAAGCATTATGATTAGAATAAATTATTATATAAATAAAAAATGATACGTTTTATGTAAATGTATAGAATATTAATACATAATATTTAAGAATATGGACGTAGATAAAAATGCGAAATTGCTTGATCTACTCGTTACTGAGTATAATAAGCGTACATCAGTTGAGAAGAAATCAGTAGACGAAAAAGTAGATGTGGAAAATGCGATGTTGCTTGATCTACTCGTGGATCAGTATAATAAGACAAATGATTTTACATATGAGACTAAAGATGATGAACCAACAAAGTCTTTCCTTTGCGAAGGTGACACTGATAAGACTTTTGCGGACATGGGACGTAGAATTGGACAACTCGAAAACAAGACGGGTCAACTCGAAAACAAGACGGGTCAACTCGAAAACAAGACAGATGAACTCGAAAACAAGACGGGTCAACTCCAAGGCAAGACAGATGAACTCGGCGAGAACACGCTAAAAGAATGGGCGGGTTTGAGCACTAGAATATTTAAACTCTTCTTCTTGACTGATCAACTCAGCGACAAGACAGATGAACTCGAAAACAAGACGGGTCAACTCCAAGGCAAGACAGATGAACTCGGCGAGAAGACGGTAAAAGAATGGGCGGACCTGAAAACTAGAATTGGTCAACTCTTCTTCTTGACTGGTCAACTCAGCGACAAGACGGATGAACTCCGCAACAAGAATGATGAACTCAAAGGAGATATGCTTAAAGATACGGAACAATACGTCTTTACGGACCTAAGAACTAGAATCGGACAACTCGAAAAGACTTTTAAAGCCAATGAATCCTGTATATTAAAAGAATGGGCGGACATGAGAAGTAGAATCGGACAACTCGAAGGGGTAACGGGTCCACTTAAAGAGGGGATTGATGAATGCGAAGACAAGCCAGATCACGAGCACGAACCCGAGCCCGAGCACGATCACGAGTCCGATTACGGGTCCGATTACGAGCCCGATTGGTAGCCCGAGTGTGAGTTGAAGTCTTTGTATAACGAAGCAAGATTATGGTAATTGAAGAGGAGATGAAAGTATCGCCAAACCGCATCGAAGGATTGCGTTGAGCAATACCAGATGCAACATGGTGGTTGTGTGGTCGATTACTGGTTCGCAGAGCATTGTGAATTAGACTAAATTATTATCTAAAAATAAGGTATAATGAATAAAAATAATTTTTTTGTATTAGGGGTAGCAGTTTTATTTTTATATATAATATGTAGTTATAGTAATAAAGAAAACTTTGATATCGGTAAATTAAATATATGGGTTCCGCCAAATGTCCCTGATGGATTAAAATATTCTAGTAATGGCTTAAGGACATTAGATCCACAATTCAATAGTTTAACAAATGGTAATGTGTGTTTTCCAAAGTTAGGTTTTAAATATGATGGGATATGGGATAGTAATTTATATAATAAAGACAGTAAAGGATATCGTAATTGGAATTTAAATAATAAAATGTTAAAGAAGGGGGAATATTGTGGCAAAAGTCCATCATTTCAATATAATAAATTATATTTTCCAATGAAGCAAGTAGTATCTCCACCAGATTGCCCTATTCCTGAAAGAGATATTAAATTATGTTGTGTTTAAAATTATATTATATGATAAGTAATATTAAATATTTATACATACTATTTTAATAAAAATCAATACAAATAAAAAAAATATAAGATAAGCCAATGGTTTAGTTATATCTATTCTTTTTTTTTCAATATTATTTTCAATCGTATCGGTATCATTCATTGGAATTAAATTTTCTATCATTCTGAATATTTATGTAAATATTTATTAATAATATTAATTCATTTTTTTAAGTCTAAACGCATTTTTAATTTATTTAAGTACATTAAATTTTGATTATATTCTAAAGATATATTTTCCAATGACATTCCTTTATCTAAATATTTTTTTAAGATTATACTAGACATCTTAGATATATCTTCTAATTTAATTTTATTTAAGTATAATTCTAAATTTTTTTCTTTAATTACTAAACTTTTATTATATTTACATAATTGTAAATTAAATTTACCTAAAAAACCATCCTTCTGCTTTTCAATATTACATGTAATAATATTATTGTTATTTACAATCGATATAATAGTATCTACTGTACCCGTTAAATACGATGAGCCTCGAATTCCTCTATAACTTTTACCAGAGTGGTGTATAAATAAAATAGAAGTATCATAATATTTTTTTAATATATCAAATTGGTATAAGAATTCTCCCATATCTTTACTAGAATTTTCATCATATCCAACAGATGCTTTAGATAAAGTATCTACAACTATCATTGATATTGGTAAATTGTACTTCTTAACTATATTATCTAATGTTCTAATCATTTTATCTATATTTTCTTTTTCTACAAATGATATTGTTTCAATTGGTATTAAGATAAAAGGAGAATTTCCTTTTTTATTTTGATAATCGTGCCAATTTTTAATTCTATTACAGACACCTTTAATTCCTTCCCCTATACAATACACTACTATACCTTTAATATTAATATTTTTACCTTTCCATTTATCAGAATGAACCAAATGTAAACACATATCCAAACCTATAAATGTTTTACCCGAAGCAGATTGTCCATATAATATAACCATTGAATTTTGTGGTATAATATCATCTATTAACCAATAGGATTCATTTACAACTTCATCAATTTTATCTAGAGTAACAATGTTAAAATAATCTTCCATTGGATAATATATACTATTAAGTTTTATATAAAAAAACAATTTATTTTTAATATTATAATGTCATATGATAATGAATTTGTTAATTGTTGCTTAAGAGAAAGTAATTTTTATCTTAATGTAAAGAAGGCACATCCAACAGAGGACGAATTTAATGGTCTATTAAAACATATTAATAATTTTTACACAGCATGTGAGATGACAAATAAAAAAGTAGGTATGATTATTAATGCTAAAGAACTTGGACTTATTGATTATAAATATGCTGATTCTTTTTCTAGTTATTTTAAAAAAAACGAAGATATAGTTAAAAATTGCATAATCGCAACTAGTATAATATGTGATAATGTTGTAATATGTAATTTAGTTAATGCTTTTTTAAAGATTTATAAAAGTATAAAACCAGTAAAGGTTTTACAAACAATAGAAAAAGGAGTTGATTTTATTAATGGAATTAATTATAAAAAATGATACTTCTTATTTGATATCATATATATTAAGTATAAGCAAAAATGAAACCCAGACCAACAATTAAACGATCGGTAATGCCTATGCCAGATATTCGTCCTATGCCAGTTAGTACAGGTGGAGGCTCTCATAGGCGAGATAAAGTGAAGAAAAAGATTGCTGGCAAAAAAAGGAATCTGTATCGTTCCAATCGTCTTATGTATATGGAATTTTGTGAAGCCGTGAGAGGGTCGGATACACCTAAGAATGACTTTAAAAATAAACATAGAGTTTAAATTATGCAAAAAAATGATTTAACGGATATAAAAAATAAATTATATATGAGAGTAAGATGAGTAAAATTATAAGAGGTAAAGAAACATATTTTAATGTAATGGATTGGCAGAATGTTGATATGAAAATTTATGGAGAAAAAAAATTTATAGTTAGAGCATTTGGGAGAGACAAAGAAGAAAAATCTCATTGTTGGACTATTATTGGATTTGAACCATATTTTTATATTAAATTTAAAGATAATGATATTATGAATTACAAAGAAATAAAAGATTTTTATTATAATAAAATTAAAGAAACATTTAAGGATAATAATTCATTAGATAAAGAAGATAAAGAAGATATTGATGATATTGATGATAATGATACTCGATTAGATTCGTATCTATCTCATGTAGAAAGAGAAGATATACAGAGTGATGAATTCTTAAATATAGAAGTATCTGAAAAAAAGTTATTTAAGTATTTTACAAATAATAGAAAATTTAAATTTATAAAATTAACTTTTAGGACAAAAAGAGCAATGAGGCAAATGTCTACATTAATAAAGAAACATCCAATAATTAAAGATAGAAAAATAGAATTATATGAATCTAATATAGAACCATTAATTAGATTTTTTCATAATAAGAAAATAGAACCAACTGGTTGGATATATTCACATACATATGAGGAACCACAATATGAAAGTAGTAGATGTGATATTGAAAAATGGGTTAGTTATAAAAACATTGAAGCAATTAAGGAAGAATCATTTGCTAAATTTAGAATAGCATCTTTTGATATAGAATGTAATAGTGGTGATGGTAGTTTTCCACAACCTTGGAGAAATTCAGATAAGATTATTCAGATTGGTATAACTACTCACAAATTAGGAGATAAAGAACCATATGATTATGCGATGATAACCTTGGGAGAATGTGATGATTTGGATAAAAGAACAAATGCTGCTAATAGAAAATTAATTAAATGTGAAAATGAAGAATCATTATTAATAGAATTTCAACGATATTTTTGTCGATTAGATCCCGATATAGTCACTGGTTATAATATCTGGGGATTTGATTGGAAATATATCGTTGAAAGAGCTAATCATTTAAATAAAAATGATAAGAAAATAGAACTTTGTGGAAATGAATTCCTTAAGTTTAGTAGAATTGGGTATGAAACTTGTAGATATGTAAAAAAAAAATTATCATCTAAGGCAATGGGTGATAATTTTTTATTTTATTTAGATATAACTGGAGTTGTACAAATAGATTTATTAAATACTATTAGAAATGATTATAACCTAGGTAGTTATAAACTAGACAAGGTATCATCTCATTTCTTAAGAGGTGAAATTAAAAATATAGATAAAAATATAATTAAAACGAATGATACATTTGGTATATTTGTAAATAATCAAATATCGCTAGTAGACCAATTTGATAATAGAGTAAAAGATGGTTATAAATATACTGTTACAAAAGTTACAAATGATACAATTATACTAAAAGAAGATGTAACCAACGATATAAAAGAACATAATAAACAATGTATAGATGATGGAGAATTTAGAGGCGAGATTAATAAAATACAAGCAAAATATCAATGGTGTGAAAACAAAATAGATTTACCACCAAGAGATATATTTGGTTTCTTTAAAACCGGTAAACCAGATAAAATAAGGGAAGTAGCTGTATATTGCATCAAGGATTGTGTTTTATGTAATAGTCTAATGATTAAATTAGATATGTGTATAAAAAACTTTGGTATGAGTAATGTTTGCTGTGTTCCAGTTCAATATTTATTTCTTAGAGGACAAGGTGTTAAAATATTTAGTGTTGTTTCAAAACAATGTCAAATAGAAGGATTTGTTATGCCCGTCGTGACAAAAGAAGATATAATTGATTCATCATATGAAGGTGCTATTGTATTAGACCCCGATTCTGGTATTCACTTTAACCCGGTCGTTGTTTTAGATTATAAATCTTTATATCCTGGTTCAATGATAAGTGATAATATTAGTCATGATTCTCTTGTTAAAATAGAAGTAATTGATAATGATGGGGATGTTATAAGAGAATATGGATCTGGTGTTAATGATCCTAAATTAATGGAATTAGAGGATTATAAATATAATTGGATTGAATATAATAATTATACTGGTGAAGGAGATAAAAAAAGAGTTATTGGTAGAACTAGATGTTGTTATGTAGAACATAAAAATAGAGATAAAAATGTAATACCACGAGTATTAGTTGGACTACTAAAAGCAAGAAATGATACTAAAAAATTAATGAATAAGTATGATAAATCTAGTTTTATGTATAGTTTAAAAAATAGTCTACAAGAAGCTTACAAAATAGTATGTAATAGTTTATATGGTCAAGTCGGAGCGACAACATCCCCGATATGCATGAAAGAATTAGCTGCTTCTACAACAGCAGTTGGACGAAAAATGATATATTTAGCAAGAGATATTACATTAGATTATTTTCCAGGCAGTGAATGTATATATGGAGACACTGATTCAGTGTTTATTAAATTTAAAACTAAAGGAGATACACTTGTTGATAAGTTAAAAGAAGCGATTGAATGTGGTAAAAAAGCAGCTGATTTAGTAAATAAACATTGTGATGATAAATTATTACAACCTCAGGAGTTAGAATATGAAAAAACATTTTCACCATTAGTATTATTAACTAAAAAGAGATATGTAGGCAATAAATATGAATTTGATGCTGAAAAAATAATAGAACAGACTAATATGGGTGTTGTTTTAAAAAGAAGAGACAATGCTAAAATTGTTAAAGAAATTTTCCAAGGAGTTATTAATGTAATTATGACAACAAATGATTTACACAAAGCGAAAGAATTTTATATAAATAGTTGTAAAAGATTATTAAATGGTGAAATTAGATTAGATTATTTATCAGTTAGTAAATCATTATCAGCTAAATATAAAAACCCTAATGGAATTCCACATAAAGTATTAGCTGATAGAATAGGATTTAGAGACCCAGGTAATAAACCTTCTTCAAATGATAGAATATCTTATATTCATATTAATAAGGATGAACTCAAGTGCTTTAGATGTAATAAAGGAGTTCAGGTTAAAAAATGTAAAGCATATACTGGACCTAAGTGCTTAGGATGTGGTCAATTATTTTGTAGAGATTGTTTACTAGAGTCTGTACATTCATGTAAAAGAGTGTGTTGGCATTGTAAAAGTCCTTTCAATATTAAAAATCGAATAGATAGGATGAAAGTAGAATGTAAAACGTGTGGTGGATTATTTTGTAAAAATTGTAAAAAAATACATCAAGAAAAAATATGTAAAACAAGATTAACAAACAAAGTATTAACGGGTGATTGTATTGAAACAATTGAATATGTTAAAGAACGAGGACTGAAGCCTGATTATAGACATTATTTAGATAATGCTGTTAGAAATCCAGTAGAACAGATATTTAGTTTAGAAATACCTAACCCATCAGAAATACTAAAGAAGTTAATCGATGAAGATAATCTGAAGAAGTTGGATAAAGATAGAGTAAATATTCAAAAATTCTTTCCAAAATTCCCAACATCTTATTCAATAATGGTAGATAAATAATAATTTAATAAATAATTTATATAATTAAAATTGATATTTTTTAAATAAAAAGTATATTAATGGTATGTTAATCATACGATGCCTAGACCTTTTGATATATCATCTTTAGAAGAAGCGCCTAAAAATAGACGTGATAGAGTTTATGGAAAAGCTTACATACATTGTGATGAAATTTGTATTTGGAAGGGATATTGGTGTTGTCTACACGGAAAACAGAAATATCATTGTAAAGAATGCGGAGGTGCTGGTATTTGTCAACACGGGAAACATAGGTACTATTGTAAAGAATGTGGAGGTTCTGCTATTTGCGAACACGGAAAACAGAAATATTTCTGTAAAGAATGTGGAGGATCTGGTATTTGTGAACACGGACGACAGAAATCTTGCTGTAAAGAATGTGGAGGTTCTGGTATTTGTCAACACGGGAAACATAGGTACTATTGTAAAGAATGTGGAGGATTTGGTATTTGTAAACACGGACGACAGAGACAAAAATGTAAAGAATGTGGAGGTTCTTCAATTTGTGAACACATGAGAGTGAAATCTTGCTGTAAAGAATGTGGGGGTACTGGTATTTGTGAACACGGGAGAATGAAATATTTCTGTAAAGAATGTGGAGGGTCTGGTATTTGTGAACACGGGAAACTGAAATCACAATGTAAAGAATGTGGAGGTTCTTCGATTTGTGAACATGGGAAACAGAAATCTTGCTGTAAAGAATGTGGAGGTTCTTCGATTTGTCTACACGGACGACAGAGACAAAAATGTAAAGAATGTGGAGGGTCTGCTATTTGTGAACACGGGAAACAGAGATATCATTGTAGAGAATGTCGACCTATCAAGCGGAAAACATCTGATTCTGACCTTGACCTTGAGGTCATTGCAGTCGTTAAGGGCAATTTGCCTATCAAACGACCTAAAATTAAAAAAGAAAAAGATGTTCAAGAAGATGTCCAACTCGTTGAGGAGGTTTCTAGGAGACCATCGAGAAGTAAAGTTATTAAAATTAAGAACGAAGACAAACCGAATGGAATTATCAAGTGTCCTCATCCTGAATGTGAAAATGGAATTGTTTCTAATAGAGGTTGTAATATGGTGACTTGTCGAAACCACAAACCGAACTATTTTTACTTTTGCTTTCATTGTAAAACTGAATTACCAAATGGAATTCAGTGCTCGGATTGTCCTTCTAGGATTGATGCGGATTCACAACTAGACTACCTTCGTACTTCTATGAAGGTGAGGATAGAGAATGGAGTTATAAATGTAATTGATTAAAAAATGAAATTCTCTCTACTAAATGTATAATTAAAATAAATTAAATATGGAATATCCATTAGCACCTAATAAAATTAATAGAGTTAAAGGAAAAATTTATTTAAGAATATTAAACTCTAAATTACAACCTTGTATTTGGACTGGAGTAATATGGAATTGCTTACATCGTAGGGGTATAGGAAATTGTAGACATTGTATGGGGATAAGTATACGTCCATATGGTAAAGAATGTAAATATCAGTGTAAAGATATTTTAGTAAAGGAATTATTAATTAAATTAATTAATTTAGTAAATATTGAAATAATTGATAATGAATTAACAGCGATTAAAAATATTACCAACAAAGATACAAATATAATTAATACACAATTAAAAAGTATAATAAGAACTAGGCGTCGAAAAGATAATAATTATATGGATGGTTCTAAGTATAAATCAATTCAAACTATTGCATTTTTATGTTGTAGAGTTTTTTATCCAAAGTTCTTTTATCATAAATGTAAAAGATACAATAAAAAAGTTATTCGTAGTTATATCTTAAAAAAAAAAGAATATGATATATTTAAAAAATTTTGTATTTTAAATACTTCTAGTGTTAATTTTATAAAAAAAGAAAAAATTTCTCAACAAATATCTAGACTACCCATTGAAGTAATTAAAAAAGAACAAGTTATCAAACCGGTTCATACTAAAATTATTAAAAATAAGAAATTATATGAAAGAGATGAAGAATATACATTAGATTCATCCGAAGATGAAGATAATTGTATACCACTTTTATGTAAATTAAGAAGTGAAGACGAGCAAATTACTGAACCAGTTAAGAAAAAGAGAAAAATAAAATATGAGATTGATGAAGACTATACAGAAAATTCCTCAAGTGAAGAAGAATTTTTCGAAGAAGAATATTATGAGAAAGAAAAATTGATAGAATCATCCGATGATTCATCGGAAGAAGAAAATAATTACAAACCACTCAGACGTAAAGTAATAAATAAAAAATCTAATGTTGTTATTAAAAATGAAAATAAAATTTTTAATAGACAAAATGGAATAGTTGAAGTTGATGGATATATTATAATAGATTGATTATAGTTTCTTAATAATGATTGAATTATACATCCCTTATATGTATTTAATAATTTATATAATTAAAATTGATATTTTTTAAATAAAAAGTATATTAATGGTATGTTAATCATAAGATGCCAAGTGATACAGCATCTTTAGAAGAAGCGCCTAAAAATAGACGTCATAGAATTAATGGAGAAACTTACATTCTTCGTGGTAAAGAACGTATGTGGAAAGGAAGCTATTGGGGGTGTAAACACGGAAGAAATAAAAATTATTGTAAAGAATGCGGAGGTTCTGCTATTTGTGAACATGGGAAACGGAAATATCGATGTAAAGAATGTGGAGGTTCTTCGATTTGTAAACATGGAAAAGTAAAATATGAATGTAAAGAATGTGGGGGATCTGGTATTTGTGAACACGGAAAACGGAAATATGAATGTAAAGAATGTGGAGGTTCTGCTATTTGTGAACACGGGAGAATAAAATATGATTGTAAAAAATGTGGAGGTTCGCAGATTTGTCAGCACGGACGACAGAAATCTTCCTGTAGAGAATGTGGAGGTTCTCGTATTTGTGAACACAGGAAACAGAGATATCATTGTAAAGAATGCAGAGGTTCTGGTATTTGCGAACACGGAAAACTGAAATCACAATGTAAAGAATGTGGAGGTTCGCAGATTTGTCAACACGGGAGAATGAGACGATATTGTAAAGAATGTGAAGGGTCTGCTATTTGTGATCATGGGAAACAGAAATATAAATGTAAAGAATGTAGAGGTTCTTCGATTTGTGAACACGGGAAACAGATACATCAATGTAGAGAATGTCGACCTATCAAGCGGAAAACATCTGATCCTGACCTTGACCTTGAGGTCATTGCGGTCGTTAAGGGCAATTTGCCTGTCAAACGACCTAAAATTAAAAAAGAAAAAGATGTTCAAGAAGATGTCCAACTCGTTGAGGAGGTTTCTAGGAGACCATCGAGAAGTAAAGTTATTAAAA
>Ga0209383_1000211_pt1 | contig 42907 bp, 37 predicted proteins | sample CoawatmetaG02DNA_FD_187510 | JGI IMG/M metagenome (GOLD analysis project Ga0209383, IMG submission 187510) | Marine microbial communities from the West Antarctic Peninsula - Coastal water metaG029-DNA (SPAdes) (version 2) | ecosystem: Environmental > Aquatic > Marine > Coastal ...
TTATATTCATTGATCAATTCGAGTCTATTAGCATTTAACGAATACAGTATAACGTCGTTTTGAGCCAATCACGTGGCATATGGCTCTGGATATAGCGAGTCTAATGATTAAGCTGAGCGCCTTTCAAAGCCACAAAAATCAGTCAGGAATGGCTTGAGCTAGACCGATTTGAGCGTAAGGACATTAAGGGACGAAGAATTATTAATCGCGCGATGGCAAAGGATCTATAGTATCTCCCTTGCCACTCAGCGATAGAGCAGATTTGACCGCGACAATTAATTATAATGTAGACGATACTTATATTTCTAATTGGTGCTCATGGGAGGGCATTACAATTAGACGGAAAATAGCTACATGCAGCATATGCAAAAGGTGAATGAAAGATGGGTTTGGTTGCATCATTATTTTGTACGCTATTAATCACTGTACTATTTATATTGGCGCTGCGACCAATCGCCATGGCAGTTGGGTTAGTCGATACTCCAGGGGGGAGGAAGACACATGAAAAATCAACTCCCATTGTTGGCGGGATTGCAATGTATCTTGGGCTACTCTTTGGTGGGATATCGTTGGGAATCCTACCTTCCATAAGCTGGCTACTGCTGGGAAGCTCGTTATTAATTGTAATTGGAGTGATCGATGATCGTTTCAACTTATCCCCAGCAGTTCGCTTAATCGCCCAGACCTGGGTCGCATTAATGATGATATTTCTGGCTAATCTTCAGATCACAAGTCTTGGGTCGCCGTTGTTTTTTGATTGGGCTTTGGGAGTCTTCTCCGTACCGTTTACGATCCTAATTACTCTGACTATGATCAATGCATTCAATGTTCTGGATGGTATTGACGGATTATCAGGCGGGGTGACTTTTATTGTGCTGGGTTTCATGGCATTTCTCAGCATTGATAGCACCACCTTAAACTTAACCCTACTACTAATGGCAACCATTTTCGGGTTTCTTCTCTGTAATACCCCCTCAAATATTAATCGAAAAGCAAAATGTTTTATGGGTGATGCGGGAAGTACTTTTTTAGGCTTCTCTACAATTTGGCTAGGAATATCGCTCAGTCAAGGTGAGTCACCCTCGATGTCCCCAGTGACGGGATTGTGGCTAGTTGCCATACCTATCTTCGATTTCACCGTTAGCATATTACGACGAATCTTAAGCGGAAAGTCCGCATTTACTCCTGATCGAAATCACTTACATTATATTTTACTGGATGCTGGACGATCTCCTAAGAAAACTCTTTTTTTAATCCTAATGATGACTCTCATCACTTCCACCATTGGACTCATTGGCCAAATATTTTCCGTACCGGATGGTATTATGTTTTTACTATGGATCGCTTTAGGTGCAATATATTATTATAATGCTAGGGCATATTACTAATACATATACTAAGTGGTTGGCAGTCGGACTCAACTGCAATGAAATACTTAAGAAACTGGCATACATTATCACTTTAAGTATCAACTACGAATCCCAAAGTACTGCAAAACGGTGTAATGAATCTTAGACACATGACTACCTTGAGGCGGAGCAAACTCTGATAAGCCCTCAGAAAAATAGGCGAAGCCCTTACTCTGGTGTTCTCCATTTTTAATTGCCACGAAGGTTACTAAATCACTCAGCGATGACACATTACCTGAATAGGAAATCATGGTTTTACCTGTAATTTCTGACGGATAGGACAAGACAACAAAAATGTCTTTACCCCTGTTATCTATCTCTTCAAATAACTTAACTTCGTTGTTAACAAGAATTTCGGATAACTTCTGCTCCGCTTTCAATGCCTGCTCTTCAGTATCAAATGAAACCAGAAAATCTCGAGTCATTCTGGGTACCACATCAGTAAAATCTACTCCCATCTGCCTTAAGAACGACGAATGATTTTTTAGGCGATAGTAGAACTTTAACTCCTCATGTGGCTTTTGAGACAATCCAGTGGCAACAATAGTTTCCGTATTTGGTAATTCAAGAAGATCCAGCAACATTTCATCATAAACCTTAAGCATTTCTAAAAATGGATCATCGTCTTTGCCAATATACCAACCTGGATTTTTTAATTCCGGCGAATCAACATATGGTGAATTAAAAAAGTAATGATGCTGAATATGTGCTCCCGCATTTAGAAATAATGTTGAGAAATTAGGATTTTTTCTTTTAAACAAAGTTTTGTGAATTTCATACAACAACATATCCAAAAATAAGGCCTTTCTCCATGGCTTTGCAAGTGCATTCAGAGCATATTTTGCCAATGGGATATATCGAGCTCGGTTTACAAGTGCAACAAAAGCTAACCCCAAGTTAAAAATTGTTTTCAATGTTAGCTTTGACTGAGAGTTATCATTAACAGCCTGAATAATGGCATCCGTGATACTTTTACTAAAGAAACTATTATCGCAAGGAGTTTGCGTCCAAGGATCAGGTATAAAATAAGCTGGATTTTTAAGGTTATTAGAGGCATTCATAGGGCTTACAGCACCAACAGAGAATCCTGCTTTTTCAACTTTTTCGAAAAACTGCTCATCAGTCGAATTAACGAAATCGCCTAGCCTAAAAATCTTGTGCTCTGAATATTTTTTACCTGTATGAACTGATGGCCATTGCACCCAAGGTTCAAGATTTTCATACTCAGGTTCGGCTTCTGTAGCATAAACACCTTGATCAATAAGCTTTGTAAAGCCAGGTAAATATTCGCCATTATTAATGTAATAGCTGACTGTATCAAAATTTATTTCGTTTAATTCTATAAGAACAATATTTTTCATAACGCTACGGCGACCTGCTGGTTATATTTAATTCCACACACTTATATGAGTAGCGGAAAGTTGATTCACATCAAAATTTAACTCAGCAAACTGTCTTGCGTTGTCGCCCATGGTCGATCGCAGTTTAGGTGAATCTAGAAGCTTTCCAATACTCTTTCCTAAGGCTTCAACATTTTTTGAAGGAACTATCAAACCAGTTTGGTTATGTACTACTGCACTGCGACACCCCGTTACATCTGTCGTGACCACAGGAAGGCCTGTTGCAGCTGCCTCCATAATGACTTTTGGAAAACCCTCTCTATATGAAGGTAGGACGAGAATATCAAAGGTTTTCATAAGATTTGCCACATCCATTGAATGCCCTAACAATTCAACAATATTATCCCTGCGAAAATCGTCTAAATCTTTTTGGCTTATACTAGCGGGGTTTGTTGGATCAGTATCCCCTATTAATAAAAATTCAACTTCCGGACGAGTGCTTTTGCATAGTTTAGCGGCCTCAACAAACTCCAAGACGCCTTTGTCATAAAGTAGCCTACTTACCAAAGCCACTCTTAGATTACCCGAAATCGTGCGATTTACTGGAGAAAATTGATTCATATCAACACCAACTCCACGTATCAAATGGACCTGAGTTTCGGGTAAGCCAACCACGTGAGTAAATGTATGCTTGTCATCTTCATTTTCTACGATCACTTGAGTCAAAGATGATCGCATGATGAGCTTATATAAGTAAGTTACCATGGCAGCTCTAAGTCGACCTAAACTCGTCTGATAAGTAAAAATAGCACCCAAGCCAGACATGTAATATACCGTTTTATTAATCTTTAACATTTTGGCTACTAACCCACCATACAACACAGGCTTGATTGTAATTAGCTCCAAAATATCTGGGGACAAAGTTCGTAGAGTCCGATATATTTCGACCCAAGACTTAAATTCGGAGTAAGGGCTGGAATAACCGCGGCGTAGATCGAGTTCAATAACAGTAATACCTAAAGCTCTTATTTCTTCACATCTGCCTGTATTTAAAGTTAAAACTGTTACATCAAAGTTTTGGGCCACAATTTTTTTTAGATAGTCAGCAAAATGGGACAAAATAAACCAGTCCACATTTACAAACACACAAATTTTTAGCCGTTCCTGTCTTGATTCTTTCATTGGCAATACATGGCTCTAGTTCAAGTTATAAGTAAAATTAAGCGACGAGAACCCATATAAATTAGAAGCCGTTTCCTAATAACCGTATTAAATTTTAATTGGAAATATTCTCAGGAGAAAGATGGGATTGCCAGCGCCACTGATCTTCACACATTTGAGTTAACGAGATTTCGGAGCTCCAGCCCATTAAGGTTTTCGCATATGTTACATCTGCGTAGCAGGAAGCAGAGTCTCCCATTCTCCTTTCTACTATTTTATATGGAACCTTCCTTCCTGATACCCGTTCAAATTCTCTAATTATCTCTAGGACAGAGTACCCTTGACCAGTACCTAGGTTTACCGCAAAAATACAGCCCTTCTCGGAAAACATCTTTAGAGCGCTTATATGTCCTCTCGCAAGATCCATAACATGAATATAATCTCTGACCCCAGTCCCATCTTTAGTTGGGTAGTCGCCGCCATAAATATCAACGACTTCTCGGCGCCCTATCGCGGCTTCTGAAATAATAGGGAAAAGGTTATTTGGTATATTATTGGGGTATTCGCCATTCAAGCCAGAACTATGAGCACCAACGGGGTTGAAATAGCGTAATACCGCTATGTTCCAAAGACTATCCGCTGCATACAAATCCTCCAGAATTTTTTCAATAATTAGCTTTGATCGACCATAAGGATTTAGCACTGACAGAGGCGCCGTTTCGGCCACGGGCAGTGTCGAGGGGGACCCATAAACAGCAGCAGATGAGCTAAATACTAGATTCTTACATCCATTCACACCCATCACTTTAAGTAACGTCAAGATACCTGAGATATTATTATCAAAGTATTTGAGCGGATAATTACTAGACTCTCCAACCGATTTAAGTCCAGCAAAATGAATCACGCTTTCAATTTTAAATTGATTAAAAATATCACATAAGACTGATTCATCTCGCACATCGCCTTCAATAAAAGCAACAGACTTCCCAGTGATTTCCTCAATTCGGCTAATGGCCTCAACTGTCGAATTAATGAGATTGTCTACGACGACGATCTCATGCCCCTGCTCAATCAGCTCTATACATGTATGAGAGCCGATATATCCAGCTCCTCCCGTCACTAAAATCATTCTTTTACGCCACAAAATTTTATGTAAAAATGCCTTTTCCTTAGATTCTTTATTAATCTCGATCATCTAAAGAAATTTAGAATTGTCATTATCATGTCTTCATTGACTATTTAAAAACCGATCAGAAATTTCAGACATATTTAAAGAATCCATGCCATATTCTACATTTAAAACCCTATAGTAATTTAGGATACTAGTTAGAAAAGCCATATTTTTATATAAATTACTGCCAAAATTATGTGGGTGCCACCAAAGATGGAAGCCCTTTCCAGTTTTGGCCGCATTAAGCATAGATGATTTTATTCTCTGTAATCTCAGCATTTCTAAATATTTATTATTGGAATATGGACGCAGAAACCGGCTGGATGGAATATTAATCAAACCTTCTATATCCTCTTTTGGCGAAGAACAATTATTACCAGCAATATTAATATAGGCATCAACTAGTCTGCCTCCTCTAACAGTCAGAGGCTGTTTACTTTGACGTGGCTTGTATAAATAGTGGGCCTCGTTGCCTCTAAAACTCGTAAACCCCAAATCTTTAGCAGTTTGTAGATCGCTATTATCATATTGATTGCGACAAAATATTAAAGCTTTAGTCTCGATCTCTAAGCGCCTGAACGACTCAGCAGCCGCTTCTAAATCTGCCCTGAAGGCTTGTTTGTTATTTTCTTCTAAACAGAAAAAGTGACTAAACGAGTGAGAGCCTATCTCCATACCATCAACAGCGATAATTTTTTGCAACAATGAATATCCAAAATGGTACGGGTCTTCACTCTCATTTTTACCCACATTTTTTAAGTGGCCATATGGATCAATATTACTCATTGCATAGACGGGCCTAATCTCTGGTAGGTAGTTCATTAATTCTTTTTTATTCTCAAACGAAGCCATGGCAACGGTACCCCAAGTTGCATGGATATTATATTTTTTAAACAATGAAAGTATCACTGGAATTGCTTTCCTACCACCAAGAATTTTGGGGCCATATGACTCAACTGAAGCCACATCATATACCCCCCAGAAAAGTTCGAAATCGAGAGATATTGTAAAAAAAGGACTAGCCATACTATGCTCCAGACTTATATTTATTTATTTTTGATTCTATGACTGAGCGACAAAATTTTAACCACTAACTTTTTAAGGGGGGGTTTAGACTTGACGAACTCCAATACAAGAGAATAGAGAAAATAAACAACTCCTCTAGGAGATCTTAATTTAAGGTGGTCATAAATGGCCATCTCACTGTTACACCAATTGCTTTTGTATGACTCACCACCAATCGTAAAATCAAAGTAATTTACTCCATTATCAACCGACCAATTGATTAATTTCTCTAAGTGGATTCGCCCTAGAGAAAACTTTGCCCACTTTTCGTCGTGATTAAACGTTGGCATCAGATAGTAAAAACGATCTCGATGAAGGGTACCTAGATGAGTGGCGAGGACCACGTTATCAAGCATTAAAGCGGATAAGTGAACATTGAAGCCGCGATTGAGTAGAGTAACCATATTTATATAAAAGTTCTTTATGTGCTCATTATGAAATATGTTCTTAGCTCCAGATAAAGTGTACCTAGCCTCCTTTTGCGAAATTAGAATCTTTGTTGTTTCTTTAAATTCTTCGGGTTTTTCAATCACTTTGAAAGTAAGTTCTCCAATTTCTGACAATCGGCGAATCATTCTTCTATTATCTTTTAATAGGCTTTTAGAAAGCCTGAGAGAATAATCATCAAATGACTCAGGTAAAGTTGTTGAATAAGACATCCCTGATTCTTTAGTCTTGATGTTTTCAAGTAAAAAATTATATGTTTTATTGATATTCTTCGGCATATTTCTAAAGAATACGACATCATGCGGGGGAATAAAGCTTGAAACAGCGGCCCATAAAGCTTTGAACTCCTTTGAATCAATATCAGTAGCTAGTATAGGGGCGCCATAATCAGCTTCTTCTCCGCCCAAAAAACTTAAAACTCGGGCACCCATTGATACATTGATACCGAATGGAAATATTGCACGAACACGAGAATCAGTAGTACAAACAACAACACAGATTGCCATATTATATTTTGGTTGGCCCACCTGTTCATTCCAATAGCGCTGCCATTCATAAGAGTGAAACGGCAACGAATTAGATTGAAGATCAAAAGCATCCCAAAGAGCCTTAAGATCTTCATTAAATTCGGTAAAAATTTCAATTTCCATGCTTATCTATCTTTTTCAAGCAAGGGAGGGGGATCTTCGAGAGCAACACATAGCATTCTTTGCCACTTTTTGAATGCAGCTCCTTTTTTTAGAATCTGATCATTCGGTAAACTAGGCCAACAAAATAAGGGCAACCGCCTCTCCAGGCCCCACTTAATCCAAAAATTTCTCTGATCTATATCCTCGCTATAAAAAGCTATTGCCCAAGGACAGGTATTGTCGCCAAGATCATTAAAAACAGGACTCAAACCCTGTTTTGTTAAATAGTCTCTCCAGTCCATCCATAGTTTTCGGCGATGCTTAGCTATATTATCTATTTCTGCCGATGCTATAAAAGCGCTCTCATAGAAACTCAACCGCGTGTGATTTTGCGCTCGTCCTGTAAATGCATATGGATCAGAATAATCATATTTCCGGAGTTTTCGAAATACTAAATATTTGTATATTGGTTTGCAGCGATATACTAAAAACTTAATGAAATTTATAATATTAGGCAGAAATGACAACCGTGGCACAGCCCGAACTAGCATCGAATCATAATCTCTTTCATGAATATAGAGAGCACCTCCTAGAGACGTCTTTAGGATTTTCCTCGGTGAAGAAATCCCGATATCACCAAACATACCCAAGGTCTTACCGTTGTGACTGCCCCCATAACCGTGAGCATTGTCCTCTATCAAATAAATGTTCCTAGCTTGGCAAAAACCTCTAAATCTTTCTATATCTTGAGGCTGTCCAAAATAATGAATTATCACAGCACCAAAAACCCCGTCAGTATTAAGCGAGTTCAATTGGTCCCAGTCCGGAGTCAAATTTTCTTGAACTTCATAGTTCACTACTTCTAATCCAAGTTCAGTAAGCGGGTGATAGATCACATCACAACAAAAACTAGGCACAAGTATTTTTTGCCCGGGCTTAGCTCCAAGCGTCTGAAGTCCGACCATCAACGCTGTGCGTGCTAGAGAAAATTGTATTTCTAATTTTTCCATTTAAACCATCAATTGAATATTTTTCTTTATCCTAAACCTATAATCCCAAGATTAAGCAATCACTAAACCCATCGCTTTTATAAATACGGGCAAAACGAAGAATTACCTTATAGCCCTTATTTATTTGTTTTTAGTCTTCATCCATACCAATTCGAAAATTCCAAATGGTGAGAGAAAGTAAGACTTGAGAAATAGCAGTAATGCTCGCCAAAATTGAAGTGCTCTAAATCTTCGCAGGCCTTGCCCAAGGTATATGCGACTCCTAACTTTTCTCCACAATTTTCGCTTATTTATTTCAAACTCCTGAAGTTCAAGCGTGTGCATCTTCAAAACACACCTCTCTGCTGCAGAATGCACATCAATACGGCTTGAAGCATTGCCTCCATGGATATTATAAGTACCTTGCACACTTCTTATGAAATTGAACTTTGCACCATGTCGAGCTAACTGCAACCAAAACTCATAATCTTCAACGGTGACATGAAGTACAGATTCGGAAAACTTTAAGTTGTTAAGAATTAAAAACGATCTTCTGACGAGGGTAGCAGAAGGAGAAAGTCTGTTTCCAAACAAAATCATGTCGCGATACATGTCGCTACTGAAGGGCCCATGGTGAAGCAATCGCTGCTCATCTGTGCCGCTAAACACCATTACTTCGTCAGTTGAAATCACATCAAATTGAATTCCACTACCTAGCAAGTGAGCGCATGCGCTTATTCTGCCAGGGTACCAAAAATCATCTGAATCTAAGAAAGCGACCCAGTCACCTGTAGCATGATTTAACCCGAGGTTCCGAGATACCCCTATCACGCCCTTATTGTGGACTTTTAGCAGCGTAATATTCAAATTCAAGAACGACTCCACCACTTCATCGGTATTATCATCTGAATGATTATCAACAACTATGACTTCTATATTCTTATATTCTTGATTAGCAACTCCCTCCAAAGCTATTTTTAAAAAATCAGCATGGTTGTACGTGGGTATAACTACTGTTACTAAGGGTTGTTTATGAGTCGTCATTGTCTTCCTTTGTTTTTCGGAAATTTAACGCGCCAACACAAATGTCTTTACCCATTTTCTAAGCAAAGAGCCAGGCATTATAAAATACTAAGATTGGCGTTAGAGACAAATGGAAGAACACAAGCCTATAAAAGACTTTGTTAGCAACATGATCAACTAGTTTGCTTAACGGAAAATATATAAGCGCAAACCCAAATAGTGCTATCCTTTCCCGATGCAAGTTGCTCTCGACCATAACGAATGCTAACAAATAAATTATCGAAATCGCAGCGATACTATAAAACGATACTCTGTCGATTGATTGAAGGTTTAAAAACAGCGCAAGAAATAATATAACGGAAAACACCACAAGAAACGTCACTGATAGAGTAGCGCCATAATCCACAAATTCTCTATTAAGTAACTCATTACTTCCGAATTGACTCATATATAAAACTATGGGTATGCAAATAATCCCCATAATCGCAAGAATATTGTACATTCTCTTTTTATAAGAAAAGAGAATAACAGGCAAAAACAACCCAGCCACATTATGCGTGAGAAATGAGCATACAAAAATTAGAGATCCAATATATTTCCTATTATTTGAAATAAAACCGAGTGCTAACAAAAATAAAATCACAGACAACACTTGCCGATAAATATTTTCATAGCCAATCACAGTAGGGAAAAAAAGTAAGTAGGCAAATAATAAATAAGCTGAATGGCTGTGCCTAACTGACGGCATAGAGCGTTGCCGCAGTTCAAAGCTTTTTAAAAGCAGAGCGCCAAAAATAACATCCAAGACAACAAACGTGGTAGTTACATTTTGTGAAATTTGATAAATTAAAGACGCAGAGCCAAAAAAGAATATTTCCCTGAGATATCTTAAATCAAGGAACAGCGTTTCACTCTGAAATAGCCCTGCATACTTCTCAAGATCACTGCCTGGAGAAAACCCAGTTAAATGCATAGAGTAAATGTACAAGGAGTAAACTAGAACCCAAAGAAGGAGTATATAGTGAGACGATATTTTCTTAGGTCTAAGTATCAACCAGAGGGAAATGAGGTATAAAATGCAAAATGTAAATATTTTCACAACTTTATATTTATCCTAATTCCCAACAGTAAAAGAGTGCCTATACCCAGAGGGGAACAAATGAAAATTCTTATTTTTCAAAGGAAGTTCCAAAATGAGTTTCACAATAACTAACTAATTCACTAAGTTCTTCTTTAAAATTAGATTTAGGCTGCCAATTGTGCCGTTGAAAGAAAATAGACTGAAAGTCCAAATGGGTATTTGGAATCGAATCCTTTGATAAAAGAAGAATCGGCAAACTGATTCCTTTCTCACTCTCATAGATTTCAGAAATAGTAGAGGCCATATCCAATAGACTTCTCGTTTTATCTCCCAAATTACATATAGTCGATCGCATTGACGTTCCGCGGAGAGATACTAGATAATGAATAGCCAAGCACACATCCGTCAAAGTAATAAAATTGCGCAAAGTTTCTGATGGGCTTCGAATAACTAATTGCCTATCAGTAGCCGCCTGCCTGCAAAAATCATTTAATACGAGCATCCAACAATTTGCATCTACATTCATCGGCACACCAAATGAATTAGAGAGACGCAAAATAAACGTTTGCATCCCGGTAGTCGAATGCCTTTTCATTACGGCCTGCTCCCCTAGGATATTACTCGTAGCATAAGGATGCGTATTGGTCGTCTCGTTATCTTCAGTAATTAGGCCTTGAAGATCACTGGAGTAAACATGAGCGGTCGACATATAGAAGAATTTTGCTACTGACGCCTTTTGTGCGGCTAAAGCAAGCCTCCTAGTCGCCATTCCGTTAATTTCTATGGCCTTTTTAGGGTCTGAAAGGCACTCCGAAGCATTCAGCCCTGCGCAATGAATGACGACATCCATGCCCTGACAAACATTTTCCAAACTAACCCGGTCTATCCAATTGATTTGGACGACATCACCGCAGGTCAACCAGCTTGGTTTAGCCCTAATGTCACGGGAACCTAAATAGACTTCGTGACCCACCTGGCTAAGATGCGCAGCTAGCCTTCCACCAAGTAACCCAAAAGCCCCCGTTATTAAAATCTTCATTTAGATCGACCCTAACTAAGGCTTCCATGGCGCCTTATCTTCCGCCCAAAGTTTCTCAAGCATTTCATGATCGCGCTTTGTATCCATACACTGCCAAAAACCTTCATGCTTGTAGGCCATTAATTCACCCATTTGAGTTGCTTTTTCTAGCGGCTCTCTTTCCATCATGATGCCATCGCCATCTATAAGATCAAAAAACTCGGGCTGAACCACAAAATAACCTCCATTAATCCAACCTTGGTGTAACTGCGGTTTTTCCTCAAATGAAGTGACATGTCCATCCAGGATATCTAATTCTCCAAACCTCGCGACAGGCCGCACCGCAGACATGGTTACCATTTTTCCATGAGAACGGTGGAAATCGAGTAGCGCATCAATATCAATATCTGAGACACCGTCACCATAAGTCAGAAGAAATGGCTCATCAGTACCAACATAATCACGCATGCGTTTTACGCGACCGCCCGTCATCGTATCTGTACCTGTGTCGACTAATGTCACCTGCCAATCAGCGATGGAGTTACTCAACGCAACAAGCTCCCCAGTTCCAAGATTAACAGAAAAATCGGAATTTACTGCGTGGAATTTAGAGAAGTATTCTTTTATGAGATGCGCCTTATAACCTAACGCCACAAAAAACTCTTTATGGCCAAAAGAGGCATACGAATTCATGATATGCCACAGAATAGGGTACCGGCCAATTTCCACCATAGGCTTAGGAATGAATCCAGTGTATTCTGACATTCGAGTTCCGTAGCCCCCCGCTAACAAGATTACTTTCATGCTTTCTCCCATTGGTAATTAAATGATGAAACCGACTGTCTTTCGACCTCAGCTGCGTCATGTTGTAAATCTGCAATATTTGTTACTAGACTTGGCTGTAAAGCAATGCCCTGAAACCCAAACCATATTCCAGGGGGAACGGTTAACCTAACATAGTTATCCTCGCCAATATCTTCAACTCGATAGTGACCGTCGTTCAGAGAGTCACAGAACACAAATCGAACTTTACCTAAGGGAACCACAAGGTTTAGGGTCATTCGATTGTGTTTCTTCCACGCTTTGACGGCTTTAGGATTTATGCATGAGAAGTAGACCTCGCCCAAACCAACATATCCCGTATCGTTTTTTTTAATACCATGCATAACTTTCCCACCATCAACGTCAAATGTTGATAATTGAGTAATTACGATATTATTAAGGTTTGATTCCGACAATTCAAAATCTCCCTAGATCAAAAACGATAATTTTTTAGCGTAGTCATTTATTTGGTCATGAGTGACATCTTGAATGGAACTAGGGTCAGCATAGAATGAACGATACCAATCTGCAGTCAGGGCTACGGTCTCTTCAAAATCCAAAACGGCATGCCAATTTAAAAAATGTAGTGCTTTATCGCAATTTAGCTTCAATAACCCAGACTCGTAGAACTGAGAGGGTTGAGGTTCACACTCAGCCCAGCGCACCTCTGACCAACTTCCTGACATCTGCTTCACCAATTCCAGAACACTGTGGTTTTGCTGCGCCTGTGGACCAAAGTTAAAGGCTTCGCCATGTAAATGGTGATTTTGACTGAGCAATGCGCCTAACTGCAAATATCCTCCCAACGGCTCCAAAACATGCTGCCAAGGCCTCGTGGAATGAGGGTTACGTAATTCAACTATTTCATTTTTTGACCAACTTTGAACGCAATCAGGCACAATACGGTTTTCAGCCCAATCGCCACCGCCTATAACATTTCCAGCTCGAGCAGACGCTATACGAATGGTATTATCATCACCTGAAAAATATGATTTAACGTAAGACCTGATAGCAAGTTCAGCCGCGCCTTTACTTGCGCTGTAGGGATCGGGACCACCTAAAGCATCATTCTCTCTATACCCCCACTCCCACTCAACATTGTCATAACACTTGTCACTAGTGATAATCACAGCAGAGCACTTATGATGAATTTTTCGTAATGCCTCGAGAACATTGATAGTCCCCATGACGTTAGTGCTCCACGTTTCAATAGGATCATCATAACTCACACCAACGATAGGCTGCGCCGCCAAATGAAATAAGAAATCGGGCTTTGCTTCGACTATTGCTTGCTCGATAGCATCTACGTTTCGAATATCAATACGATGATCTTGAATGCCCTCTGCTAGCTTAGAGGCATCATAGTGACTAGGGATAGACGGTGGATCCAATGCTATACCAGTAACTGATGCACCCATCTGTTTTAACCAAGCAACGAGCCAAGATCCCTTAAAGCCTGTGTGCCCAGTAACGACAACATTTTTGTTTTTATAAATCTTTTCCATAAAATCTCACATAAAATTATTTTGATATTATCACTGCCTATTTCTGTGCCTAAAGACTTGTAGCGGATAAGACGTCATTATCTCGTTTATCATGATGCTTTCTATCCTTCGAGTAAAAATTCGCCCCACTCATGTAACCAATCATCTGAACTATAAGCATATTGCTCACAAAAGGTTTTTCTCGCTAATTGAACAGAATCCGAATACCACCAATGGTCAATGTTTGTAGTGACCTTATTAACTTGTTTAGCCGCATCTTCAGGTGAATAAAATAAAATTCCCGCATCTACAAGCAGTTTAAAAAATGGGGCTGCATCAGGCCTGACTTCATGGTGGGAAGGCTGCCAAAAAATTATCGTTGGGAAATTCATTTCTAGGCATTCTAAAAAAACTGTCGCATTATGAGTGCAAATGCAAAGGCGACTTCTACTAAGCAAAGATGGTATGCGCTCATTAGATCGATCAACATGTTTGGAATATCCTGCCACATCAAGTGCTTTAGGAATATCCCATCCTCTGCTCTCGTTCGATGAGTCTAGGCGTATTCTGACAAAATCTAAATAATTTATTTCAAGCCTATCTAGAAAGTTGAGTTGATTCTCAATGTAAAGAAGAAATTGCCCTGCAACTGGCATAGAAAAGTGCTGATAAAAATATCGAGGCATGGAACTTAGCACATGAAGGATGTCGCCATTTTTACTGGGCTTAATACATGCTCGACCTGAAAGCTGAAAGCTGGAAAATTTGACAACATTATCTCTTACGTTGCAGTCCCAACCCCAGGATAACCACTTATCGGCTATTTTCAGTTGATGTTCCTCGCTTTGATTGACCGACGCCATACCAAATGTCCCACCATGCTGTCCGATAATTAGCGGAACGCCGTCGGATACTTTTTCAGCTGCCCATATTTTGAACATATCATCTAAGTGATAAGAATTAGCAGTAAAAATAGATTTAGGATTATCCGGATAAGCATTCAGCACATTACCCTTCAGTCTTAAAAAATCTTCTAGATACACCTTCGGCATCAAAGAACGAATCGACTTAGCAAGAAAGCCCTCAAAGCCAACTGAGGAGAAGGTTCCTCTACACAGTTTATCTCTGAGCATTAATTTCTTTTCGGAAAAAGTCAACGCCAATGCCGGTGTAACTAGGTAAGGAAGTTGTCGCAATCGAAACTGCAGTTTAATGAGCTTGCGCAGAGGGACATATCCCCCTATTACTATAACGCCTGTTTGGTAGTGGCGTATAACTTCTGAATATAATGATGCTGCAGACTTTAATATACTCTTAACAATATTAGAGAAGTTAAACGCCTCATTTACCTTCAAATCAAGCGGAATGATACTCTCATCCTTACACGTATGAGCAATACCTTGATCTAACAAACATTCCGAAAATATGATTTCATTCCATTCATCTGAGGTGAAATGGGTCCAAAACTCAGGAAAATCCGCAGGACACCAATCATCCAAATTGTAAGAGTAAAGAACAAAAGTGGTGACTGTCCCAACCTCCTTAGCCGCTCTTACACATTCGTATCGATCAAAGAGAGCATCAACAAAAAAGCGTAACCATGGTCCAAGCACGATTCGCCAGTACCTCAAATCCTGATTAATCGCGTGTAGCCTATTTAAATCATCCGCTAATTGCGCGAGTGTTTCTTCATAAAGCCTATCTAAATAACTATAGTCTAGAGAATACTTGCCCCTATCATCCCAATGATAAGGCACCCTATTAAAGTAATCTTTACTACCTAAAATATCTTCTTGATTCTTTAGACACCAATCGCCGAGAAGAAGTCTCTCGTGATTTTCATCAGAATCTATAAGGTCGATTGGCGTTTTAATAAGTATCATAAGTTCAGTGGAATTGACCTTAAATTGTAGATTTTTATATTTAGCAGATGGGTATTGAAAGATGGTATCTCTTAACTAATAAAGCAGCTCCAGCGGAATCTTTATTTCTGTAATAGCAGGATTGAATAAATTCCTAGTAGTCTTGATTGGAAACTTTTTAAATGTTTTGACCATCAAAAAAATGTCAGTCACGTCAACATCCCACTCGCCCCATCATGAGCGCAGCGTGACACTACTATTTTCATAGTCCATAAGAACACACGGGACTCTAGCAAGATTTAATAACTTTGCTACATTGAATCTGTGATGGCCGTCCATTATTGCAAGCATTGAGTGCTCGATAGCTATTGGCACTGTCCAAAACCCAAATTCATTAATAGCATCAGCAAGTTGCTTAGCTCTTATAAAATCATGCTCTTCTGTCTCTTGTGTCCGATCTAAGCTTAGCAATTTTAACTCTCGCATCAATGGATCATAGGCAAAATTAAAGTGGTTCTAGGCGAGCGCTTTTAGGCTACTGATTAATGATTCGTTATCGCGAGTATCTCTTACCGCTACCCGAACATATTGATCCTCAATACTAGCTTTACCAGAGCAGTCCTTGATAAGAATAGAATATTTGTTACAAAGGTCTGAAGCTAACTGACCAGCATCTTTACTAACTACCTTACAAAGAATGTAGTTTGCTTGAGATTCATAGGGCTGCAGGTACGTTATTGTGCGTAGATCTCTAAGCAAATCAAATCTGGCCTGGATCAACTTTGCACAACTTTCCTTATACTCAGCAGTATATTTCCCTATAACCTGCAAATAAAATTCAGCAATAGAGTTAATATTCCATATAGGTATATTAGACTTAACCTCTTTAACAAGGTCTGTATTTGAACTCGCCAAAACACCTAATCTTAAACCTCCAACGCCATAACTCTTTCCAATACTCTTAATGACAACTAGATTGGAAAAGCGCTCTAAATCAGCGGTATTTAATACTGAGGAATCAAACCCACCCTCGGCAAAATCTAAAAATGATTCATCTAATATAAGGTATTTTCCTGCAGAATCTAGTTTCTCTAAAATTTCAATCACGCCCTCATAAGGAATAAAGTTCCCCGAGGGGTTGTCTGGGTTGATCAATATAACTCCGTCATTATCCTCTGCCAAAGCAATAACATCATCCGTTCCATATCTAAATCCCTCGGTATTCGGCACTCTCAGGTCTACGCTCTTAAATCTTGCGGTATATTCCTCAAAAGTGGGACCATATAGTCCAAACCTACCTTTTAAGGTACTGGTTACCTGATCGATTAATTCAGCAGAGCCATTACCGACAACGATTTGACTTTCAGGGACTCCAAACAGCTTGCCCCCTAACATTGCTTGCACCTTCTGACCTGATGGATATGACTGCATTAGTTTGTTGAAACTAAATTTGAGTTCATTGTTTAGAGCTTCTGGTGGAAAAAAAGGATTCACTAAATAGCAAAAATCCTTGAGATCATCAAAACGCCAATAACCGCCGTATCGCTGTGACAGCAATTTATAACGCTCATTTGGTTCGGCAAAAATCAAATTAGCATTATCCAAATCTTGAGCATCATCTACCTCGTACCATGTCTCACCATCAAGAGGAAGTGCTTTAAGGTGTCTCGTATCGAGATTTACTATGACTTTTAGCACCTGTTCGTAGTATTCATTATGTCCCATGGCCTTCGCATAGGCCTCTAAGAAAGGAACATAAACATTACTTAAAAACACCTTTGAAAATTTATAGATGTTAACCGTTTTATAATATTCGTGTACGTGACTATAATTAAAGTCAGCTTTCGATATAAAATGACTTATGGAAAAATCGTCATTTAATTTAACAACAGTGCCATCCATCCACGGCTTATGTTTATCAACTAAAGCAAGATTCTCAGATTTATTATCGACAACCATTTGAAGAATTTTAGGTTCAAATATTAAATCACTTTCTATCAATATCGTATCATCTTCAAGAAGATAATCTTTGGCAAGGAAAACAGAGTAAATATTATTGGTAGTAGCGTAATCATTATTCTCTACATAAATTATACCTACTCCCTTATAGCTATCCCCTAAAAAACTTTTGAGTTTTTCTTTCTCATACCCAACAACCAAAATAATTCTGTCTATCGGATGCATGACTGCGGAATCTAAACATCTTTCGATCAGAGTCTTTCCATTGACCTCAACCATTGCTTTAGTTTTTTCATGGGTTTCTGAACCAAGCCGTTTTCCCATACCTGCCGCTGGTATCAATATCTGCATAAAAAGTCCCTAATAATAAGATTACTTGAAAAAATGATCGTTCGGTAAGTCAGGTATATGATCAAGTGAAAACAATTCAGAGTAACCTCTTTGAATTCGTTTGGTAATAACCAATCTGTGAATCTCCAGAACCTGAACTGGAAAATATAAGCTCCCTGCCAGGATCGTAAATACAACCCTCAAATCTATGGCGCCAAAAACCTGAAAAAACTGCGCTGTCGCAAGCAACGGAAGCGTAAAAATCAACCAATTCTCATGAAAGATCACCACCGTAAGACGCCTAATGTAGTCAAACCATGACCATAACCTACCAGACGCAGGCACTATTTCTGTCTTAGCCCAATTTTGCACATCATGACTACTGGCTCGCCGCTGCTGCTGCTCCATACAAATTGCGAACCAGGCCATAGAAAACTTCGCGTAAGTAAGGCCGGCTGCCACGATGCCCAAAATCGCAAATGGGTATATCCATGGCCCTACGCTATTCATCGAGCCTATTGCTATGCCAGCTATTATCGCAATATGAGCTATCACATGCATAATCCAGTCGACATACTGTCCAGCAACACTACCCTTACCATTAAATCGAGCAACTGCACCGTCGACATAGTCAAGCAGACACCACAAGATATAACCAAACGAACCTATAAGAACAACTGAGCTATCGCTACTAGTTAACAAAAAAGCGCCCAGAACGGCTATTAAGGCGGATAACCAAGAAACCGCATTACCACTGACTCCCATTCGAACGAAAAGCCACACTAAATACATTGCAACCGGGACGAACAGACGATCTTGCAAAGAGTCGTAGGCAAAATACCTTTCATCGGAGCATTTTTTTTTGATTTCATCAATAGTGACAGTCACGTCGATGTTCCAATGTAGTCTGGCTTAGAGAGGATAATTTCATTTATTTCTTTCCGAATACGATCTTTGGGAGAATCCAATGGATCTCCCATATAATATTTCATCGTTTCTTCGTGCTTCATCACATACTCTTGGGATGAGATTTCCAGCAAGTCATTTAACCTACTCTCAAAACTAGGAGATTTATCATCGTGCGCCTCAAATAAAATCTCAGATTTAAAATCACGATGATATTTATTATTCCCGCAAAAATTCATATAAAGCACTTTTTTGCGCATAGCATAAGCTTCGATCAAGCAAGTAGTAGAAAACCCAGCCACTATAACTTCAGCGCTTTGCATAGCTGGATAAACATTTCCTTGAGCAAAATTAACATCAATAATCTCGATTAGATTCCCATAAATAGACTTGTAATAGCCTTCTTCGGTCATTCCAATTTCCGGCATAAACCATTGATCGGAATCTCTCTCTGACCTTAGGATGACAGCAGTTTTTAAATCTCGACTTTGTAAATATTTCGCTAGGGTTATATCCATAAGACGCATTGCATTCATGCTATCTTCAACATCTTTAGCATATCCTATATTACCGCGCCAACATGACACTACCAATAGGTCATAAACAGGTTCTGTCTTAGTAAGGTGATGATCAAAGTTTAGGGACAAATTAAGAGAACCAACAGGATAGAAATTATCCACTTTATAATTCATTCTTGGAAAGTCAGCAATCTCGCGCTCCCCAAAACAAAATAAATGTTGGCAATAATATTTATTCATTGAGTTAGCGTCATAGCTCAATCTAAATCCATTTTGAATAGCAATGCATGGCGCGAGTTGATAGTTTTCAGACAACCAGGCGAACTTTGAAGAATTGTCTATCGATGTAATGATTGCTTTTGGATTTCGACTCAAAATATCTGCTTTAATATAAACACAAAGCAGTTGCCAGAATATTTTGTAAAACAAACTCCTATTTGAAAATCCGCTATTTTTAATTTTGAGGTATCTTAAATTCTTCAAAAAACTCCAAATAATACTTGGCGTTATATGAAACTCCATAGGCCGCATTTTAAATATTGAAACTGTCAAACCCTCTGGGATTACACGCTCTATGAGGCTAGAGTTCGTCTCATCGAAAATAATAATATCTGCAGAATCTGGCGTCGAAAAAGATATTCTTTTTAAAAGTTTACTCACCTTAGACATTCTTATGACCGGCTACCTAATGTCTTTGCCATCTCTACTAGGCGTTTTCTATCTAACTTTCCGCTGGTATTTACTGGAAATCTTTCAATCTCAAAAACTCTCTTCGGAAAAAATATAGCTTCAAGATTATCTAGGCTCTTGAGCTTTATAGCTCTTAACTCTTCGGCTGATAAAGCATTCATTGTAAAGCCAACTAGTTCAAGCACTCTATTATCTTCATCTTTCATTGGCACCACCACAAGATCCTCCAGCAAACGAAAGGACCGCAAAGATAATTCTACTTCAGCAATCTCAATTCTTCGACCACCCAACTTTATTTGATTGTCTTTTCGTCCAAGACACTCTAGCGAGCCCTTTAAGTTGTAACAGCCAATATCACCCGACTTATACCAAATACTTCGTTTTGGATCCCATTTGAACTTTGTGAACGCTGCGTCAGTTTTCTCCTGGTAATTCAAGTAGCCAAGAGTTATCTGGGGCCCTCTATAAACAATCTCCCCACGATTGGGATATTCAACAATATTGTCATCCGCATCTATCAACTTCACATCATGATCTTCGAATGGAGCCCCTATAGGCAAATTATTATTATTGAATTTTTCCGTATCGTCTTTTCCTTCATAAACATACCTTGTAAGCCAAATCGTTGCTTCAGTTGGGCCATAAAGATTCTCTACAGTGCTATTGGGTGCTGCTATTTTCCACGCATCTGCAAGATACCTTGGCATTGGCTCTCCACAAAAAATAGACTTCTTAATACTTGGAAAAACATTAGGCTTTAAAGACCCCATCTTGTGCATGAAGGCAATTAATGTCGGAACCGAACTCCAATATTCAATCTTTTCTCTAACAATGTAATCTATTGGGAACAATAATTCTTTTTCATTCAACACACACAACGTGCCATGACTAGAGAATGTAAAGAACATATCTGCCACGGACAGATCGAAACTCAAATCATAAGTCTGGGAAGCCCTAAACCCCTTATCCATGCAATACAACAGAGTCATATTTTTCAACCAAGCTAACAGATTATCCTGACTTACCAGGACGCCTTTCGGGTGGCCCGTTGTCCCTGATGTATACATGATGTATACCAGGTGGCTAACATTTTGAGATTCAGGCTCTTTCAAAATGGAGATATCATCTAACGAGGTTTCACTAAACCATTTCTCATCAGTAAAGTTCGACTGTCCATGCGGTATAATCCAAGCTTCGATACTTTCTCGCGATTTTTCATCTAAAGCAGCACTAAATGATGCCAAGTCCTCGCTACTGCCCACCAAAATTCTTATTCCAGAGTCTTGGATAATCTTCACTTGCTTGTCTAAATTGTACTTAAGGTTAATAGGAACATAATGGCACCCAGAAAAAATTATTCCTAAAACGCCAAAGTATGATGAAGCAGACCTTTGTCCGATTAAGCCAATAGCCTCTTTTTTAGCACCTAAGTGTTTTAAAACAGAAGCTGTTTGTAATGAGTAATTTATAATCTGGGCGTATGAAAATTCCTCATCATCAACTTTTAATCCTATTGAATCTGGAAACTGGCACAATTTATCAAAAATAAATCTCGCAAAATTTAGTGAGGTCTTCATGTAATACCTGATAACTCCGATTAACGATTCAGTAAATCTACTATTGATTTTATGGAGGTAGCCTCCGCGATATCTAAAGGTGAAAAATCAACTGAAAAGCTTTCCTTTAATCCAATCATTAAGGCCATATGAGTTAAGGAATCCCAGCTTGGAGTGTTTTCCATTGCAGAGCTCTCATCAATGGTTTCCAAAGGTAACAGATCAGCTAGGACTGTAATCACAGCGTCGGCAGTGATTTTCAGATTATTTGTTGAAGTAAATCTCTCTGCAAAGTGATCTTTGGCTAAGATCGAGTACTGCCAACCATCAATAAAAACACCGTCTTTACAGTAATAATCTCGAATAATTCCCTCGTTTTTTGCCCCTGAAGCAACTACTGATTCTATGGTCCTTTTATTATTAACCATAGTAATTCCATGAAGCCGGTTTAGACCCAGAGTTTCAAAGACATAAGTCTTTAAATCCTCCTGAATTTTTAAAACATATCCATTTCCCCATAAATCTGGGTCTACTCCATAACCCCATTCAATAGATTTTCGACCATAGTCCAAATTTAGCAACCCAGCTGTCCCTACTAAAGTATCGTCACTCACACGACGAACAAACCAATATGAAGCGGTCCGGTCTTGGCCTGAGCCCGACATTCTTTGTAATAGCTTTTCGATGTATTTTGCAGTTTCAGACTGGTGCTTGAATGCATCGAACTCAAAAAACTCATAAAGTTTTTCATTGATTGAGTATTTATGCATTTCCTCAAGACCTTCCATGCTTACTGATGAAAAGTAAATATCATTGGAGTCCAACCCAAGCCCAGGTGGAACTGTTGAGAATGTTTCAAAGAAATTAGATTTTGATAAATCAGATGACAGAGCGACCACCATCCATAACAATGTTTTGACCGTTCATATATGCCGACGCATCAGAACACAGAAACTGGATAGCACCTATGTATTCGTCTGGTTTTGCCATCCTACCCATCGGAATGAGCTGCTCTAAGCGGGTAACAAACTCTTGGTCCTGGTCGATGTAAACTCCACCGGGACTCAATGCGTTTGCTCTTACACCTTTATCTGCCCAATATGAAGATAAATAGCGAGTTAAGCCAACTAATCCTGTTTTTATAACCGAGTAAGTAACTGGCTTCACAGCTTGAAGATCATCAGCCAAACCTTCCTGCCGGTACAAGTTTTGATCCGGCGCAATTACAGATAGGTCTGATGCAATATTTAATATCACGCCGCCCTTACCATCGGAAGCCATTAATGTCCCGAATATTTTACTACACAAAAAAGCGCCAGTTAGGCCAACGTTAACTTCCAGATTCCATCGATCTAGCGAAAAATTCTCCAAACGAGTAGTTCTAACCGTCCCTGAAAGAGAGCTTGCCGATGGGTTAATAGCAGCATTATTAATCAAAATATCAATTCGTAGACCCAAATCAACGATTTTATCTGCTGTCTCAGCAATACTAGATTCAGAAGTAACATCCATCATAAACGTATGTATTCTTCCAGAAGGAAACTTATCTCGAAGGTTCTCAGCAGCGGCCATAAGTTCTTTATCGGTTATATCGGTCAGCACTACCTCAGCACCAATGTCTAATAATGCCTCTGCATGGGCAACTCCAAGTAACCCACCGCCACCAGTAATAACCGCACATCGCCCTGAAATGTTAAATTTCATAATCAGTCTCCAGTCCAAATGACATCATATATTCTTGCAAAAACTCAAGATTTCTCTTCGCGGAAATCAGGCTATTTTCTCCTTTACATGTTTCTAGAGTAAACATTCCTTGATATTTTATTTCAGATATTGACTTGAAGACCTTACTGAAATTTACTATTCCGGATCCTAGTGGGACATTATTTCCTGATCGCGTTTTGTCCTTAATATGGATGTGAACGAGTTTTTCTCTAAGTAAGAACAACTCTTCTTTTACATCATGACCACAAACACTCGCATTACCAATATCATAAACAACGCCTACATTTGGCGATGCAATACCATTAAGAAATTTCAAAATGTTAGACGCGCTTTCGTTTGACTCAATAAGAATTTTTATATCGTGGCTCTCTGCAATAGCGGCTAAATTGCTGATTTTATTTACTATATCCGAGGCTTTAAAGTCGCTCTTATCAAACAAAGGCAGAACAGCTAACTTGATCCCCACCTCATTTAAAAACTTTATTGATTCTACGCACGATGCAAACACATCATCATTTTTAATAGGATTATCAATTACAAAGTTAAGACAACAAGAATAAGGAATCAAACCATTTTTAAGAAATTCTTTGCGAAGCTTATCTCTGCCGGCTTTTGTTCGTAAAGGATTTGAGCTAATACAACCGCGATCAAAAACTAATTCTATAGAGCCAAACCCAATCTCTTTGGCTAGATCAAATTCTTCCTCCCAACTTTGAGCCGGAAACCAATCTAAATCGTCATTATTAGGAGCTTCAGCTAGGCGCCCCTGCATAATCAATAGTCTCTTATGACTCAAAGGCTATCTGCCTATCTCATCAATCAACCGGTTCAATATAGCCGCGTCTTCAGACGCCTCACTTAAATCTCTGTGGTTAGTTTTAAATAGCATGATCTTCTTCTGGCATTCCTCTGCAATTGGACAGAGACCGGTCTCCATTAGAATTCCATCGAAAGTCTTACCTTTGAAAACAGGTTCAAGATATGGATTTACCCATGCCGCATAGAATCCATTTGCCCCCATTTTCTTATATTGCGTATAAAAATCCTTCCAAGAGACTCCCCGCTGCTCTCGCCCTTCATATTTGACCCCATATGTATAGTAGGTATGGGATGAATTAGGTGATTTTTCCTGAGGAATTATCCAATCACAACCTTCCACCGCTCTATTGAACATTTCCCCAATAGCTATCCTTCTCTGAACAAGATGGCTTATACGATCTAACTGACCCAAACCAACTGCGGCAGTAATATTATTCATCCTATAGTTCAGTCCTAGGGAATCATGCCGCTCATATTCTGGATTTTGAAATTCAGCTGAAGCTAAGCTCGTTCTGCCGGCAGTGGCGGTGAGATTTTTGTAGCCTATCCCTGAAAACTTTCTTGCTTTTTCTGCGAGATCAGGATTTTGAGTAATAATCATGCCTCCTTCGGAACCAGAGCTCATATGTTTCTTATTTTCAAAGCTATAGACTGCCATGTCAGCACGCAAACCGGGAAATTGATTTTTATAGTGGCCTGTTATCACTTCAGCTGAGTCATCAATGACCAATAAATTATGTTTTGCCGCCAGCTCCATTATTGGATCCATTTCTAGCGGCAAACCGAAAAGTGACACTGCCATAATAGCCTTTGTTTTTTCAGTAATCTTCTGCTCGATAGTCGTTGCATCGACATTCCAGCTGTCTGGATTAACGTCCGCAAAAACGGGCGTTGCTCCACACGCTACCGTCACCAGAGAATTCATAATAACTGTAAGACCTGGCTGAATAACTTCATCTCCTTCACCCACCCCGGCAGCAATCAACGCAGCATGTAAACCCGATGTTGCTGAGTTCACAGCGATAGCAAATTTAGCTCCAGATAACTTACAAAATTGATCTTCGAACTCCGTTACCCAAGGAAAACCTCTGTTTTCTTCACTCTCTGAATCGAGAGCCCGCAAAGCATACTCTGCTTCCTTACCATTGAACTTTCCGAATGGATTTTTATAATCGCTGCCCACAAATATGTCCTATATTAAAATTGTTTAGATAACTGTTCCGCTTTCCACTCATTATTTCTAAATAGATTTATCTTAGCCAGATCGGGATTGTTTAAAAATAACTCCCAGACTTTATTTCTATCAGGATTGCTGCCCAAAATCCTTATTATTGATACCAAAAGCCAGTAGTCTTCTTCATAATCAAGCGTCAACCGAACTTTAATGTTGGCATTGCTCGCTTCAGGGAGAATTTCCATCTTGACTTGACTGACTTTTTCTAAGTAATACCACATCATTTCAGTATCAGTATCAGGGTCTAAATTCTCGAGAGCTTTTTTAATTATAGCTGTGGTCAATGAATAACCAACGCTTGCCCCTCCCGCTGAACTTGATTCTGTCGGACATACAACATCGCAATCTTTTGACCGTAAAAGGTCTAAACTCGCGATCATTTCTTTACCATCAAATAAAGGATCATCAGCATCAATGGTATGAAATGAATTAACATTAAAGTGTTCTGCGCAATCCAACCAGCGTTTCAGTTTGTTGACTAAAGATCCCCTAAAACATTTGACGCCTAGCTCTTTTGAGATTTCCTCAAGAATATCATCGCTACAATCAATGCTGGTGCAGATAATTGGCTCAATACCATAAGAAATGGCTCTCTTTACCACATGGCTTATTACTGTCTCATCACCCAATGGGAGTAAGCATTTATTTGGAAGCCTAGTAGAGGAGGTCCGAACGGTAATAAAACCAACATACGTTGATTCAGTCATAAATCTTTCCTAATGAAAAATTTAGCTATCGATTGTCTATTTTTACAAAATCTCGCTTGGTTTACCTTGCGCGACAATCTTGCCTTTATCCAATTTGTATAAGTAGTCACAATTTTCTATCGTTGAATGACGATGCGCAATAATTAAAACAGTCGTGCTGCCATGTAGGTCTTCTATGGCCTGCATTACATCACGTTCAGTATCCATATCCAGCGAACTAGTTGCTTCATCCAAGACCAAAATGGATGGATTATCATATAGGGCCCTAGCGATGCCAATCCTCTGCCGCTGCCCTCCAGAAAGCCTGACACCGCGCTCCCCAACCATGCTATCCAGGCCATCCGGTAGCGAGGCAATAAAGTCTGTCAGCTGTGATTTTTTTACAGCTCTCTTGATTTTTTCCTCATCGACAGCGTCAGAGGGAATACCAAAAGCGATATTCTCCCTCAAGGATCCATCCAGCAAATAAATCACCTGAGAGACATAACCAAGCTTCTCTTGCCAGCTTCGGACATTGTTACTACAGATAATTACATCATCAACATATAGCCCTCCAGAGGAGGGCTCAATTAATCCTAGAAAGCAATCTATTAGCGTACTTTTACCTGCTCCACTGGCACCAATAAAGCCAGTCATACTGCCAGCCGCGATATTTAGATTAATAGAATCTAATGCGGGAAGATCAACCCCATCGTAAGTGAAGTTCATATCCCTAATATTTATATTTTTTACACTAGTTACATATGGCTCAAGCGGCAGACCTAGCCCACTATCAAGGGAATAATTTCCACTCTCCACCAGTTCATCATACATAAACGAAACTACTGGGCGAGTAAACACTAATGCTTGGGCAGATTGTACTAGTCTAGCTATCGTAGGCAAAAGTTTGAAAGCAGCAGCAGCAAATAATCCGATTATCGCAATTATATTACCTCTATCGCCATTAGTAGAGATAAGAATGACAATACTACATAAGGTAGATACAGCTACAAATTCTAGAAAAATTCTTGGGACATTTTGCAGAATCGTTTGTTTTCGGCTGGCCTCTAACGAAATATCTGTCTCAGTTTTATACTGTTTCTCAAATATATTTTCGCGTCCATACAGCTTTATATCTTTCATGCCACCGAAGCCATGTTGAGCACTTTTAACCCGATGCCTTTCCTTTTCCTGTCGAGTTTCGCCCCACAATGCAGCGCGTGTCTTTGAAAATTTAAATAATACTAACGACAGCGTACCAAACAGAATAAGCGCCAGTATGGCTCCAGCTGGTTCAATAAATATTAAGACTGCCAAGATGGCTATTATAATTAAAACATCGTTGATCACTAGGAGCGCAGCAGAAGTGAAGCCTACGGCAAACTGCATCGATTCTGTTATTGTGTTACTCAACAACTTCGCCGAATTATTCTGAAGATGAAATGCGTAGGGCCTCCTAAGATAGGAAGCGAACAGCCGAACTGAAATTGAACCTTGCAAGCCATAATAATAACCTGCCTGAACAGTGGCTAGAAACATTAAAAATAGACTCTTTAAAAAGTAAAATGTTATAAATAAAGCGACCGTACTAACAATAATCTCTTCTGGACTTAATGAATTTAGAAGCGGAAAGGTAATTAAAAAAAGGCTGGGAAGTTGGAAATCTTCAGCTGTAATAACCGAAATGAATGGAATAATTAACCCAACACTAGCCGCCTCAAACACAGCGCCAATCGCGGTTAATAGTATTAACCTAACGCTAGTAACTTTTTGCTTTTCATCTAATAACCGCCAAAATTTTCTATATATATTTAATTTCACAAGACTCTTCTATTTAACCCAGAACCAATATAAGCCGCGCAGGCAATACAATCATTCTGATCCAAGCACTTTAGTATTTTAAATGATGAGTACCCCTGTGCCCGCGCTTCAATTTTCATATATTTTTACCGAAGCTCAATTGGGCATATCTTTAAACATTTCTTTTTCAGCAAATCCACAGATTATATGGCCTACTAAAATATGGCATTCTTGTATCCTGGCAGTATGATTCGATGGCATATGAACACAATCGGCTAAACCCTTCAGTTTACCGCCCGATTGCCCCGTTAGGATAAAGGTTGTAATCCCAATTTTCTTTGCTGCAGCAACACCTTTTATAATATTGGAACTGTTTCCACTGGTGGTTATCCCTATCAAAATATCTTCAGGCTTACCTAACGCCTCTAACTCTCTCGAGAAAATACTCTCATAACCATAATCATTACTCATTGCAGTCAAACCAGAACTGTTGGTCCCCAGAGCAACCGAAGCCAAAGCTGGTCGATCAAACAAAAATCTTGAAGTAAATTCAGCTGAAAGGTGCTGAGCATCAGCGAAGCTACCTCCATTACCACAAAATATAATTTTCCCTCCAGCTCTAAGAGAATCAAGACAAGCCTTGGAAATATCTAAAATCTGATCCAAAAGGAATACATCTTCTAACAATTCTTGTTTAACTTTTATAGATGCTTCTATTTCGCTCTTTAATAAATCAATATTCACATTTTCACTCAATAGTAAGTTTCTAGTTTTTCCAGCGCGACCCAGAATCCTTCGCCGCCATTTTTATGCCCTTGCCATATTTCAGGTATGAATGAGGCATTCGGGCATTCCTGATCCAATATCGCTAGCAAACGACCAAAGTCGATATCTCCCTCGCCAATTTGCAATCCCTCACCATTAACACCTGAAGCATCGCCAAGATGTAAATGCCCTGTAATGGGAGCAATTTTTTCTGAAAATTCATAAAAATCCAGACCAAAGTGATTGCACATCAAGCGAGAATGGGAAATATCAAAACACATCCGTAGATTGAGCTGCCTACACCAATGAACAATTTCCTCTGCATGTACAAAAATATTTTGATACCTCTGTCCCCCAAAATGCCATGGAAAGGGCGCCATGGTTTGTGGTATTAGCTCAACACCATCCATATCCAAGCAAGCCAAGCTTTCAGAAAATCTCTCATAATAAGATGGTAACTCCGAACTGGGCAGCAACTTATCCATCGTAAAGCCCCCTACATTCGCTACAATCATTGGCCTGTCGGTAGCAGGAAAATATTTCTTTAATGCTCGCGTAATGTTGATGACTCTTTGCGTTTCGGTAATAGAAAAGTCCCTATACTCACTATCGGGGGAAGCTAAATCCATTAATCTACTACCAGAAAAGAGTTCCGGGGCGTGAACCACGAATCCACAATCATATGGGCCAGACAGATATTCATTAATATTTAAGTCAAGATCTGAGTATGAAAGATGAAACTCAAAAATATCGGGCTGTATTTTTGACTCATACTCAGCAAAGTCATGATAACGGACTGGGATACCCCAGGGCCTTCGAAAACTATACTCTCGAGGCTCTAATCTACCATCTTGCAAATCGGACGGATAGAAATAGTCCTCCTCTTGCATGCTTCTTGATAATCTGCGCCCCAGTAACAACTCATAGGATTGAGCCGATAACCCTTGCCCCGGGCTACGCACTTTAAGATGATGAGGCTCAATAACAATTCCTTCATTTAAGTCAGACGCTGCAACTATACTCTTTGCTAGATTCTCTCTATTGATCATTTCTCCTTGAGAAACCTTACGCTCAATACCATCGCCTAAAGCTTCTTCTATCTCTCTAATCCCACGTACCAAGGATTTAAACTCTGCAGGCTCCAAGCTTGCGGCATGATCTGGCCCCTCCATATTCCTATCGAAGGTAAGATGCCTCTCAACAACTAAAGCCCCTAACCCCACTGCAGCAAGAGTAACCGCAGTTCCTCTCTCATGCCCTGAATACCCCACTAAAGGATGAATTTCTTGTAATCTCTTAATCCAATTGAGGTTGATATCATGAAATGGAGCGGGATAAGTGCTATTACAATGAAGGAGCACATAGTTGGCTTGCCGTTTATCAAGAAAATCAACAGTAACCTGAATTTCCGACTCATTACTCATCCCAGTCGAGAGAATAAGAGGTTTTTCAGTAGATATGAGATGATCAATTAATGGCAGGTTCGTTAGGTCGGCTGAAGCTACTTTGTATGCTGGCACCTTGAATTTTTCAAGAGTATCAACACTGGACGAATCCCAAGGAGTACACATATATAAAATCCCTTTAGAAGCACAATACTCCCCTACTTCCTTGTGCTCATCAGTTGATAACTGAAATCTTTCCAAAAGGTCTAGAACATACTCAGTACCGAGATCTTCTCCCTGCTTCTCAAGGCTCTTTTTCCTGTAGACAGATGCCATATCGCGCATTTGAAATTTTACGCAGTCCGCACCGACGTCAACAGCTGAATCAACCATCTCCAGAGCCAACTTCAAACTACCATTATGATTATTGCCAATTTCGGCAATAACAAATACATTAGTCTTTCCAACCTGAAACTGACCTATTTTCACAGAGTCATGCCTTTCTTATTCTTAGTATTTAGCATCGCGCATCGTCCACGATTGCATCCCTTTATCATCAAACTGGAACCTAGTTTCAGTGAGCCCGCGCTGCTTCATGGACCTCAAAAACGAATTTTTTGAGAAATTTTCTACAAAGAACATAAAAAACCCGCCGCCCCCAGCACCTAAAAGCTTACCGCCTAAAGCACCTTCCTCGATCGCATAACTATAGATTTCATCCAACTTTTCATTTGATATTTTGTTGCTAAATTGCCTCTTCAAATTCCAAGCGACATTAAGTCCTAAGCCAAAATCTCTCAACTTTCCTTTTAATACCTTTTCTTTCATATCATAACTATGATCTACATTTTGTCTGACTAAATCTTGTATTTTTAAATCCTGCATCGTTATTTTTTGACTATCATGGATAGACCCAGAATCGCGACCAGATGAAATTTCAAATAGGACTAAGCTTTCTTCAAGCTCTAATATTGTTTTATCCTGCAACCTCAATGGATGTATCAGATTGTTATCTTTTTTGAATTCGATAAAATTAAAGCCGCCAAAAACAGTGGCATACTGATCCTGCCAACCTCCTGATATACCCATGTCAAACCTTTCGGCTTGAAATGCTATTTCTGAAAGCTCATGGTCGTTCCACTTATCTCGACGGAATTCATTAAAACAACCCAAAACTGCTACCATTACCGAAGAAGAACCACCTAAACCGGAGCCAGGGGGAAAATCAGATTTCACAGTAAGATCAAACCCAAAATCAGGTTTAATCAGCTTAATTAATGACCGGAACAAACCAAAGCTATCATCCTCAGACAGCATATTATCTAAATGTTGATACTCAATGGTTTCATCTAGATCAAACGAGTCGATTATAATTTTTTTATCATTTCTGGGCCTCAGAGTGGCATGACAGTACAGAGAGATTGTCGCGTTAATTACCGCACCACTATCACTAGACATAAAATAATGTGTCAAGTCTGACCCTCCCCCTGAAAAACTAACCCTTACAGGAGCCTTAGATCTAGCAAACGTATTTTGCTCCAAAGATAGCGAAAAACTACTTGCTGTGGCCACATCAACAAATCGCATGTCTTCGTCTAATATAGGTATTGCTTTGATCTCAGAATCAAGTGATTTGAGAATGACCTCACGACTTTCATTCTCCGAGCTCCATTTAAAGTCATGATTGAAAATACCTTGGATATTATCGGATAATTCACATCCGTCGAGCATAGCGGATCGTATGTCACCGTCAGATGCCACACCTATTACTCTTGTCTCGCTATCAACTATAAATACCATTCCTATGCCATTGAGATTAATCTTCGCTAAACACGCTCGAATAGTCGAGTACTGCGAAATTGTAAAGTTATCCATGATTTTTCTTCTCCAAGTCTAACCAACGACAAAATTCGTAGTAATCCTCGGGAACACCGATATCAAAAAACTGGCCTTTCATTAATAGAGACCTCAAAACTTTTAATTGGGATAACTGTGGCAGAATCTTAGCTTCAAGTGAAAATACCTCATCACCCACTTCATTAAATGCGCTCACAGGCAACTTATATAAACCAGCATTGATAAGACCAGATTGATGTCCAGATTGATCCAAATTCTTTTCCACAAATCTATCAATACGCCCCTCGTGGTCTAAGGATACCGAGCCATACCTTGATGTATCTTTAACTTTCACAACGCCTATCGCTGGAAAATCAACCCCAATCATTTCTCCCAAACCACATTCCAGCCAAGTATCTGCATTGGCAATTAAAACAAATCCCGCCAACTTTTTTTTAATGATTGCGTTTGACACTGATCCACCAGTTCCAAGGGGTACATCCTCCACAATCCACTCAATACTCACTGCAGACCCGTAATACCGCAACCTATGGAGCAAAAAATCAATTATTATTTCAGACTGATGGTACAAGAGAAAAATAAAACTTCGCTGGCCTTGATTTATCCAATGATCTAACTGTAGCTGTAACAGGGGGACTCCATTAATCGGTGCCATGGGTTTAGGCACGCTACTCACCACTGACTGAAGTCTTGTTCCAAATCCACCTGCTAGAACAAGCATTTTCGTTGACGAATTCACCATTGTAATCCCGATACAATTGCAGGCAAATCAGCAACAATTTCCACCTTACCTTTTAAGCTTTGATGTAAGTTAATACAAGAAGAAGATAATAAGTAGTTCGATGGAATATTGGCCTTCGCACTAGCCTCAACATCTGAAACTTTATTTCCGACCATTATGGATTTGGAAAGGTCGATATTTAGTTCTTCCGCTGCCTCCAAAAACATTCCGGCACCAGGTTTTCGAGTAGCCTCTTTTAGTAAATACCTACCCTTTGCTTCAGTGGGATGAAACGGCGAATAATAAATGGCGTCTATAAAGGCACCTCTATTTTGAAACTGCTCACACATCCAAGTCGATAGAGTTTTAAATTGCCTAGTAGTATATAAACCTCGTCCTATTCCTGCCTGATTAGTAACAACGACACATAAATACCCATTAGCTCTAGCAACCAGAGCCAATTCGAAAATTCCAGGTAAAAAGTCGAAGTTTTCTTTAGAGTAGACATACCCATGATCCTTATTAATCACGCCATCTCTATCTAAAAATAATGCGGCTTGTGGGGATTCTCGGCGTTTTGTATTGGAAAAAAGGAGCATGTTAAATTGTATTCTCGCTGACTAAAAACCAATTCCTTCCAGGAATTCAAGGGCCTTCCAAAATCCTTCACCGCTGTTCTTATGACCCTGCCAAACCTCAGGCAAAAACATCGTCTTTTTATTATATTTGTCTAACTTGGATGCAAGCAATCTGAAATCAACATCACCTTCACCAACCTCAATCCCCTCCCCGTCAACTCCTAATGCGTCAACTATATGCATATGAGCAACATATGGACCAACAATTTCGGTAAATTCACTCAATTTCCATTGATAATATGTTGACGCCATCATCGAGTGTGATGTGTCATAACAGATTCTATACCCATATTTTTCACAGAAATATCTTATTTCATAAGGGTCAACAAATAAATTATGGTGGCTTTGTCCTCCGAAATGCCATGGGAATGGTGGCATTGTTTGAATAATAATTTCTACACCTTCCTGGTTGACCTTTCGCAAAGAATCGGCAACTAGCTCATACATATATGGCGTTAGTTTTTTATCCAAAAAATTACGGGTACTAAACCCTCCAGCATTTATTACAATCAAGGGCTTTTCAGTCAGAGGGAAAAAAGCTTTCAATTGATTAGTTGTATCGCAAACTCTCGCAAGTTCTATCATCGACTTCTCGCGATACGAATCGTCGTCAGATGCTAGATCCATAATATGATCCCCCTCAAACAATTCGGGGCTATGAACTGCAAAATTTATAGCTTGCTGATCAGAGAAGAAATCATTCAAATCTAGTGATAGATCTTTATAACTTAGATGGAATTCTACGAAATCAAAATTAGACTTTTCTGCTAATTTTTTATAATCATGATATCTGACAGGTATCCCAAAAGGACGTTTAAACTTATAGCTTCTAGGCTTAACCTCGGCTTCTTGCAGATCAGATTCATAAAAACAATCGCCTCCGACAAAATCTCGCTTGGCCTTTTTTCCGAGAAGTTGGTCTATATACATGGGCTGGATTCCCTCACCAGGGCTTTTGAAATCTAACATTTCCCTAGTTAGTACATCTCCACTTTTAATTATTGCTTTGGCAACGATACTTTTTGCTAGCGTCTCACGATTAAGCAATTCGCCCTGCGAAATTTTACGCTCAGCATTTTCTCCAAGTGACTCTTCAATTTTTCTAATTTCCTCAACCATCACCTTAAACTCTTGCGGCAATAACGATACCTTGTGATCATTGCCCTCCATCGACTTATCCACCGTAAAGTGCTTCTCAATAATTTTTGCGCCAAGAGCAACTGCTGCGATAGGAACTGAAATTCCACGTTCGTGACCAGAGTAACCAACAGGCCCACCTGACATATCTTTCAATCGAGAGATATAGGCTAAATTTATATCTTTAAAGGGTGTGGGGTAAGTTGAGTTGCAGTGTAGCAGCACAAAATTGGCCCCGCGTCTACGCAAAAAGTCAATGGAACTTTTTATTTCAAACTCGGTACTCATCCCTGTAGAGCAAATTAAAGGTTTACCTGTTGCTATCAAAGCCTCTAAAAGCTCATGATTAGTAAGATCGGCTGAAGCAACCTTATATGCTTCCATCCCATAATTTTCAAGGACTAACAAGCTCTCCAAATCCCATGGGGTGCAAAGCGGCATTAAATCTTTCGATTTACAATAGTCAAAAACACCCATCAATTCACTATTAGTTAACTGGAACTTTTTCAACAAATCCATAGTATATTCAGCACCGAGATCAGATGAACCTCCTATGCCAGCTTCAGCGCCATACAGAGAAGCCATAGTTCTCATCTGAAATTTGACACAATCAGCACCCGCATCACAAGCCAGATCGACTAATTTTTTTGCCAGCTTCACATCACCATTATGGTTATTTCCAACCTCAGCAATTATGAAACTATTACTTTCATCAGAGATTGTGAAACCACCCATTGTGAAGCCCTGCTCATCTCGAATAGCTATGCCAACCAGCCTAGATGAACTATCCTTCAAAGGGATTACATTTACAGCGCTAGTGAATTTTTTAGAAATCTCAACCTTGTCATCTGCTAACATCGCAGACACAATATTGGTATTAGTGATCGACGACACTTTCCGGTTCAAATCATAGGAAGAGGTATTAGTAATCCATCGTCTAAAGTCTCCATCAGTGACACCTCCAATGAGCGAACCATGCTCACTTACAACAAAAATTATCCGCCTTTTATTTGAATTAATTTTTTCCAATGCTTTTAGAATACTTTCGGATTCAAAGATTAGATATTCAGAAATATTTGTACTTATTCGCATTAGATTAAATCACCATTGAGTAGAGGCTTGGAATGCGCTAAAAACAATCAAGCACACCGTTTTACTTATAGTTTGTTGTTTAATTAAAGTCCCTTGACCTGAGAATTCAAATAAATTGGGCCGACAATCAAGACGCGTTGTAGATCTAACCGATAAAATCTATCTTGGCCGACTTAAATCCACTCTCTATTTTTTTCATAGCCGCAAAACAATTTGAACACTGATTATAAAAAGAAATTGCATCACATATCGCAACAGCATGCTCTTTATCAGGTAACTCCAAATCTTTGTCGCCTATATAAGCGAAAATCTTCTTAGCTCCTGCGCCAATTGCTGCGCAGCATACCTCAGGGCTGCTTGCATGCTGACCAAAACAAGTCATCTTCCCAAGTGATTCCAAAAACCTGATCTCACTAAGATTCTGATCCGAACTCTCATGAGATAAAGAAGTATGCACCAACATGTCTTCATCTCGCATGCGGGGAATAATTTCTGCCCTAATATAGCCGTACTCTGAGAGACCTACCGAATAATACTTAGGGCATGTAAAAGCTTCATTCAGCCTCTTTACGAAATCAAGGTCGTTGGTTCCTATTCCAATTAGCTTTATGAAATCTGGACGTAACTTTAAGTCCGTCAACCAATCCAAATTTCCTAAGGGCCCTAATGCGAGCCCAAACGGGATCCCTAGGCTCCCACAGAATTCTCTCAGTTTTACATAAACGTCGGAATTTAAAGCGAGATATCTCTTGCTATCATCATAAAAACTCTCCTCTCTGATCTGAACAGACAAGGAACAAGAAAAGTTTTGGATCATGCTACCCTGGATAATACTCAGTATGTTGGTATAGGATCCGAGATGATTCAAGCCTATCTCAAAGCATACATCCCAGTTTTTTACCTTTTTCATCTCAGCAAGCCGAGAAAACCACCATCCACTGCAATATTTTGACTATTTATATACCCTGCATGATCCGATGACAGAAATGTAACCAAACTACCAACGTCTTCTGGCTTTCCCATTTTACCAGTAGGTACACTTGATGATTTTCTCTCAATCATCTCTTCTAAGGAAATATCATTAACCTCTGCATCATGTTGAGTAAGAGACCTTTGTCTATCAGTCCATATAATTCCGGGCATAACAGTATTGAGCGTCACCCCAAAAGAGGCATTTTCATTGGCGATACCGGTCATCAAACCCGCCAGATGAGCTCTTGAAGCATTTGATACAGCTAACCCCGTGATAGGTTTAGCTAATCCAATTGATGAAATATTAATTATTCGGCCCCAGCTCTTTTCTCTCATGTTAGGTAGTACATGCTTAATAAGACTTGATGCCGCGTAAGTGATTTCGCTACATTTTTGCTCAAATTCAACAACACTAGAGAATGAATTAAAGTCACCGGGCGCGGGGCCACCACTATTAGCCACAAGAATATCCACATCAGGATAGTTTTTTAAGTCAGCCAAAAATCCATCAAACGCCGAACGATCATCTAAATCAACAACCATAGTATGGACAGAAGCACATACACCTTCCTCAGCCGCTGAAGCAACCAGTTGCGATTTAGCATGCTCAAGTCCTGATAATGTTCTCCCCGTAATTATTACTTCGCCACCAGCCTTCACGATACCCAAAGCACATGCATATCCCAAACCTCTTGTCGAAGCACACACTAAAGCAATCTTTCCTTCTAAATTAATCTGCATATCAGCACCTTTTTTTCAAAATCTTAAACTGAGCAAACTCCCAGTCATATACATCATTAATATCAATCACCTCATCCCCTTTTATAAGCACAGGAAATGCCTCGGAAAAAAACCGATGCCCCGATGCCAAAAAGGCATTTACTGAGAATCCGTAAAATGCACCGGTTTCATTAACTTGCTGAACCTTTGAAAACTGCCTACCTACCCGCTCAAAAAAAGGGTGGTTTATGGGCAGCCATTTTGAATCGAGATTATCCTCACATTCTCTTTGCCATAAAAATGAATGGGCCTCATGAGCTGCAAATATCGTTGCATGTTCTTTGTTTACCAATTCATTATATGCTCTTCGGTATGACTCTGAAGTTACAAATGGAGCGGTACACTGAACCATCAAACAAAATTTTGGACGTAATACCTCAGGCACACTTTGGAGATATGATCTTACGGGCACATCAGGCATGACAACGCTATTGGACTCATCTTGATTAAAACGCAAATAAACCTCAGCACCGAAATCTTCAGCAACATTAAGAATCTCCTTACTATCGGATGTCACCAACACTTTTTCGAAAACATTCGCTTCTTGAAGGGCTTTTATAGCATGACCGATTAACGGCTTATCACCCAGCACCTTAATGTTCTTCCCTTCTACGGCGGATGACCCACCTCTCGCCGGAATAATAGCCCAACATTTATCAACCAAAACTCACACTCCTAAAAAATATCGGACAATCAATAGTGTCATTAAAGAAACACCTGTTATTTAGCTACGACCATAAATATCACTTATCCTGACGATATCGTCTTCGCCAAGATATGACCCAGACTGAACCTCTATTAATTCCAAATCGACTTTGAAAGGATTTTCCAATGCATGAACAACGCCCGCTGGAATATAGGTAGACTCATTTTCGGCAAGTAAAAAAGTGCTTTCACCATTTGTTACTCTGGCAGTCCCATAAACCACCACCCAGTGCTCTGATCTATGATGGTGCATTTGTAAACTTAATTTAGCACCTGGCTTGACCGTAATTCGTTTAACTTGATAACGCTCACCGCTATCAATAACATCGTATTTACCCCATGGACGAAAAACTTCCCGGTTTAACTCCAACTCGCTTCGTGAGTCAGCCTTTAACTTCGCGGTAATTATTTTCACATCCTGAACACTATCTTTATGTGCCACCATTAGGACATCTTTGGTGGAAACTATAATCAGATCGTTCACGCCAATGGCGGCAACTAACTTCCCATCTGTCTTTACATAGGAATTATGAGTGTTATGAAGGATTGTATCGCCATGAGTAGAATTCCCGTCGCCATCCTTTTCGCTAATATCCAAAAGTGACGACCAAGATCCTATATCGCTCCAACCAGCATCCATCGGCATAACCACAGCGTCGGCAGTTTTTTCCATAACAGCATAATCTACTGAGTCAGACGGGCACGCCATGAATTTATTTTTATTGACTCTGATGAAATCTAAGTCAGGCTCCGCATTTACCATCGAAACCTCGCAAGCATCGAAGATATCCGAGCGATATTTTTTTAGCTCTTCAAGATAACGGCTGGCTCTAAATAGGAACATACCACTATTCCAAAGATAGTCTCCAGAATCGAAATATGCTTGAGCAGCATCACTGGAGGGTTTTTCGACAAATCTGTCTACCACAAACCCACCCTTTACCTCTTGGCCCTTCTTTACGTATCCATAGCCAATATGAGGCTCATTGGGTACTATCCCAAAGGTCACAAGCTTTCCTGCCTCTGCCAATGGAATAGCCTCAGTAACTGCTTGAGTAAACGCAGATTCGTCCTGAATGACGTGGTCAGCCGCTAGCACCAACAGCAATGGATCGCCTTCAGCCGCAAAGGCTGCAAGCGCGATAGCTGGCGCCGTATTTCTTCCTATCGGCTCTAAAATGATTGAGCCAAGCTTATTAATCTCACGAAGTTGCTCTGCAACAAAAAATCTGTGTTCTTCATTACAAATAGTCACTGAAGATTCAATATTGAGGCCCCCTAGGCGCTTCATAGTTGCCTGGAGCATAGTGTCCTCGCCATTAAGAGTTAAAAACTGCTTAGGGTGCGTGGCTCTAGACAACGGCCACAGTCGAGTTCCTGAGCCTCCAGCCAGTACTACCGCTTTAATCATTATTAATGCCCTACATTTTAGAAAAAAGATGAAAAAATTTAAAAGAGTGGGGGGGAACAATGTAAGTTAAAATTTTCATCCTTAAAGGAATATGATCCACTTTCAAGTGATAAAGCATCTGAATTTGAATCTAGTATCAAATTTTAATCCAAATTCCTTTCATTTAAAACTGGCAAATATGGATTGTTATATTCTTTTAAATGAGCAATTAATTGAGATCCCATATCTTCTCTTATCAAGCCACCACCAAGAGCAATGTACTCGATACCAAATGCCCCTATCCTTGAGCAGGCAATGTGCCGCCTGCAGATAATGGGCCTCGTTAGTGACAACATACGGGTCACAGGCCCACTCAGCATCTTCACGGGTGCGGCCGGCCAGATCTCATGCAGTGGGGATAAAAATCAATTACTCAGAAAAGGTCATCGCACTTTTATACTACTTTGGAGGTTATAGATAAATACCTACCCCTTTAAATATAAGCTGCCTTAACCTTTTGACGCGGCCTCGTTATAACCACAGGCTACTGCCCATTCAGCTGCACTAGGCGTCATCTATAATCCTGAAGGCATAGTGCCTAATCAATACCCCTAGAACGCTTAACATTCCACCAAGAAGAGTCCCTAATACACAGATTAATGCACGATTGGGTTGAGACTTTATCTCCGGAATAACGGCAGGATCAAGTGTTCTCAACATGTATTCCGGCGACACTTTGGCCAGCATTACTATCTTCGTTTGTTCTTCGATGAGCTTGAAAAATACATTCTGCAAATCAGCCAGGGATGTACTTTCGATCTGCTCATTAAGATAAGCAATGGCCTGCTCCGCCTCTGCAACATCCCGCTGCATGATGCTGAAATTAATGTCTCCCACCAGCCAATCAACCCACTGCTTAGCGACGGTCGGTGAATAATGCTCAACGGTTATGCTTACAAAACCAGATTTCTTGTCCTGACTCACCGATAGATTTGCCATGAATGCTATGTGCGCTTCCTGTAACGAAGGCATCGCTTTTCTTGGTGGTATTGCATCTCTCGCCCACCGGTCTGTCGCTACATCGTAAACCCTTGGATCAATCTTAAGTTCCCCTGATTCTGCATCCCAATCCTCGGCCGCCATTAATGGCACTAGAATATTATGGCGTTCAATGAATCCGGAAACGAATTTCCGAGACTTCAAAACCTCAAGCCCAAATGCCGTTTTATCGGCAGAACCACTACCAAGGTTAATGCCAGCCAAACTTGCCAGGCCACCGTATTGGGCCGCCAATGCAGACAGGCCGCCGGTACCCTGGGAGTCGTTGGGAGCCAACAGAGCCTCGGCCCTGTAAATATTGGGCAAGCTCAATGCGAAGGCGACGGCTATCATTGCCGCTGCGAAGCTAATGCCTCCAATCAGCCACTTTCCTGCCCACAACACACGAAACAACTCTCGAAGATCAATCTCGTCGTCATATAGTGCCGGTGAATTTTCTTGCTTTGATTCGTTCATGACTATTTATTAAGCATATTAACGGCCGCAACCGCAATCGCACTCTGATACAGCATCTGAGTAACACTCGTCCACAGCGTCAATGGTCTTAATGGATTTATTTCCAGCGGCACAACGATTGTGTCACCGGGTCGAATATTCATACTCTTACGTCGTCCAGGCCACCTGGAGTGCTTTCTGGGGACGACCTCACCGTTAGCGCGAACTATGTAAATAAATTTCTTGTCCGCTTTACGTGTCAACCCACCGCTCAGATTAATGTAATCATCGCGTGACAGATTAGAGCGATATAGGTGCGAGGCATTTTGTTGAGTTTCGCCGAGAACGGTAACAACCTGCTGTACCATCGGTATTAACAAGCGATCACCGTCGCGGACTGTGATATGCCCTACTGAACGAGCAACATCGTTTTGAAGGTCAATAACGAGCCGCCCAAATGCCTCCGAGTTCTGTAGCTGCTCCAGAAGCACCTGACCCGTGCGAAGCGAATCGTCGTTACTCGCATTTACCGATTGTATTGAGAGTGCAGTAAGATCCGCTTGCATGCGGCGCGTCAGAGATGTGATTTGCTCCTGCTCCTGCTCCTTAAGAGACTCCCTCAAGAATACTGCGCCCTCGGGAAATGCATGTGGTGTAAGTCCACCAGCACGCTCAATGACTTCAGCCAAAGCCTCACCCTGGCGCACTCGATAGACACCTGGAAATACGACCTCACCTTCGAGCTCAATAATCCAGATAGAGTCCCATTCAGGGGCGCGCTTGATGGTCAGGTAATCGTATTCCCTGAGAACAACGTCCGCATTCTCATCACCACGACGAATCGCATCCAGATCAATATCAATAAAAGCAATTTGACGAGCGCCACTCGTTTGCATTGAATAACGCGTTAGCTCTGCCTTCAGCGCATAAGCATCTTCAGAGAAGTTGCCGCCAGCACGAATAAGGTCACTGACTCGCATCTCGGATTCAAGTGGATACACTCCTGGCGCACGCACATTGCCCGACACCTGCACTTGTTGCATCGGTAAATCAATCGTCGCCTGCAGCAGCAGTTCTGCAAGTAACGGCTGGACTGCTCGTTGTCGTCCCGGTGTAAAGCCGAATACGCGAACGGTATCGCCCGCCTCAAGCTTTATATCGTCAGCACTACCCGGAGCCTGTAACGCTGCAGAAAGGTTCGCCGACAAAGCCGTTATGGGCTCACCTTTCTTTCCTTCACGGCGAATGAGAACGTAACCCATATCGACGCCAAGCTTGAGTTCCTCGGTCGATTTGATCAGGTCGGTCAAACGCATCCCCGGATACCAGGAATAACCGCCAGGCCGGTGCACGTAACCTACAAGTTCAATCGCGTTTTCTACTTCAGGAAGAATTGCGGGAATCAGTAACCCGTCGCCTGCCATGATACGAATTGTGTTTGCGGACTTATCATCCAAGTTGACTGAGAGAACGGTTCGTTCACCGCTCTCATCTATTCTTTGCAGTCGTGCGCTCTTCGCGTATGCCTCGGGCGTAAGCCCGCCCGCAAGACCGACTAAATCAGCTGCTGTCGTCAGCCGCTTGACTTCATAAATAGCCGGACGGTTTACAGCACCACTGATGGACACGGTCTTCCCGATCGGCGGCACAAATATCACATCGCCAGGTTGCAGCCGGCTATTGCCAGACGTATCGCCTCGGATAAGTAAGTCATACGCATCCAGTGACGAAACAACTTCACCGTTTCGTTTTAGCTGAATATTGCGAAGTGATCCGATAGGGCTGACACCACCACTGTAATATAGCGCTCCAGTCATAGTCTCGAGCCCGCTGACAACAACGGAACCAGGACGATTAACATCACCCAGCACATACACGCGTATCGTTCTCAACTGCCCCATCGTCACACTAACTTGTGTGCCGATCAGCATTTCCTGTACGCGCTTATTCAGATCAGTGCGAAATTCTGAAAATGGCAAGCCAGCGACAGTGACCGGCCCGATTTCCGGCAGATGCAAAACACCTTCACGAGAAACTTCGTACTCGTAGATGCCATTGACATTACCAAACAGCTGCACGCGAATTAAATCACCGGGTCCCAACACATAGTCCGGTGGCACGGGACCACTGGACGGTGAACTCAAAGACGCATCCCTTGATTTAAAAACGTCATAACCAAACGGTTGGAGTGCTTCAACGCCAATCGGCTCTTGGCTGAGAATACGTGCATCGATCAAAAAAATTGAT
>Ga0209383_1000212_pt1 | contig 42808 bp, 35 predicted proteins | sample CoawatmetaG02DNA_FD_187510 | JGI IMG/M metagenome (GOLD analysis project Ga0209383, IMG submission 187510) | Marine microbial communities from the West Antarctic Peninsula - Coastal water metaG029-DNA (SPAdes) (version 2) | ecosystem: Environmental > Aquatic > Marine > Coastal ...
TTGGTGACTACTACTCTTGGTGCGTTTTTAGATGACGGAAATAAACCCATTGGGTGACCAGAATACAAATGCAAGGTTTGTTCCTCTGTCATAATAGCTAAATATTGCACTACCAAAAGATACTGCGCCCAGTTTTGAAAAACAGCACCATTACCTCCATATGTTATTAATTCTTCTGGATGCTGTGCAACTTCAGGATTCAAATTATTTTGAATCATTAATATAATTGCTGCGGCTTGTTGTGTTTTTGCAGGATACTCTGAAATAGGTCTTGCAAAAATTTTATAATTTGGTTTGAATCTATGCATGTAAATTCTGCCAAATTCATTTAATTCAACAGCAAATTCAGTGGACAATTCTTGATGCCATTTTTTTGGAAAATAACGTAAGGCATTTTTTAAAGCCAATTTCTTTTCTTCAACCGATAAAATATCTTTCCTTTTTGGAGCTCTATTTACATCTTTTGAGTATGTTTTTTTAGCAGGTAAAGCTATTGGAATCCCTTGTAGAATTTGTTCTTTAAATGTCATATTTTACTATAAATTTTTCGTTTTTTACCATTTGAATTATTTTTTTTATATCATTTTTTATTAGTCGATCATCTTCTAGTTTTTCAATTTCTCGTCTAATTATATTATGATTTTTTTCAATAATTTTTGAAAACGTATTGGGTCTTCTAAAATCTAAAGCTTGTGCCCCGTACATTAGTTCAATAGCTATTATCTTTTCTAAATTTCCTAGAATTTGATTGAATTGACGTCCAGAAATACTTCCCATAGAAACATGATCTTCTTGCCCTAGTCCAGTTGGAATGCTATCGGCAGAGGGAGGAAAACATAAAGATTTATTTTCAGTCACCAAAGCCGCAGTAGTATATTGTGGTATCATAAAACCTGAATTCAAACCACCATCTTTGGTTAATAACCTAGGTAGACCATATTTTCCTTCTAATAATAAATAGCATCGTCTGTCTGCAATGTTTCCTAGTTCCGAAGCTGCAATTGAGCAATAATCTAATGCCATTGCTAATGGTTGTCCGTGGAAATTACCACCTGAAATTGCTTCTGTGTCGCTTAAAACAATTGGGTTATCTGTGACAGAATTCATTTCTATTTCGGCTAATTCTAATAAATGATAATATGCATTTCTAGAAGCGCCATGAACTTGTGGAATACAACGCATTGAATATGGATCCTGAACACGTTCGCAGTTTTCATGTGAAGTAATGTTTTCAGAATCTTTAAATAAGTTCCGCATTCTTTCAGCTACTTTTATACTCCCTTTAAAAGGTCTTATTTCGTGTAATTCTTTTCTAAAAGGAGATGAGCTTCCTTTGTAACCTTCAATGCTCATTGCGCCAGAAACATCTGCTAAATCTAACAAGTATTCCATTTTTGTAAGTCCTGTTATAGTATGTGCAAGAATAAACTGAGTGCCATTTATCAATCCTAAACCCTCTTTTGCTTCTAGCTTAATTATTTCTAATTTATGGCTTGCTAATACTTCTTTTGCTGGAACAATATTTTCGTTTATCCAAAACTCTCCTTCTCCTATTATCGGCAAGAATAAATGTGACAACGGAGCTAAATCTCCTGATGCTCCTACTGAACCTTGCTTAGGGACTGTTGGCAGTAAGTCATGCTCAATAAAATAAATAATCCGTTCTATTAATGCTAGTCTAACTCCAGAAAAGCCTTGACAAAGTGCGTGCACTTTACAAATCATCATAATTTTGGATAGTTGTTTGTCTATATTTTTACCCACACCAACAGCATGTGTAATTAATAGATTTTTTTGTAATGTGCTAGTTTGATCAGTGGTGATTTGCACATCACATAAAGGACCAAAACCAGTATTTATACCATATACTCCTTTTGTTCCATTTGCTATTTTTTCTACTTTTGCTCTGCATTCTTTTATTTTTTGAATGCTTTGAATTGTTAATTCGGCTTGCAATTTTCCTTTAGCAATAGCGATAACTTTTAGGACTGTTAATTTATCTATTCCGTATTTAAATGTCATTTTTTGATATATCTGATTTTCTTAACTAAGTTATTCTTATTTTTGATGCTTATTGATATCGTTTAATACATTAATTAATAACTTTGGGTTATCATACTGAATTAAGACACATTAAATATTTTTTAGCAGTTGCTGAAGAGTTACATTTTAGAAAAGCAGCTGAACGTTTGTTTATTTCTCAGCCTGGACTGAGCAGACAGATAAAAGCTTTTGAAGAAGGATTAGGAGTTGTTTTGTTTGAAAGACATACTAGGAAAGTGGTTTTAACAAAAGTTGGCGAATATTTGAAAATAGAATTTTCGCTTCAATTAAAAACACTTTCACATACTTTTGAAAATGCAAAAATGTTGCATCATGGTAAGAAGGGGGTTTTGAAAATTGGATATGTAGGTTCTGCAATGCAGGATGTTATTCCTGATTTATTAGTTCGTTTTGAAAAAAATCACCCAAACATATTATTTAATTTAAAGGAAATTGACAATCAACATCAATTGGATGACCTTTTGTCTTTTTCATTGGATATTGGTTTTGTAAGGCTAGAAAGAGTTCCTAGGACTTTAGAAATTAAAACAATTTTAAAAGAAAATTTTTGTTTGGTTTTACCAAAAGATCATTTAATAAATGAAGATAAATTTATAAGTTTAGCACAGTTTAAAGAGGAATCTTTTATTCTTTTTGACGCAAAATATAGTGCATCTTATCACGAAAAAGTAATGCAGATTTTTGATGATTGTGGGTTTTCTCCTTTAAGTTCTCACAATACAATTCACTCAAGTTCTATTTTTAAATTAGTAGAAAACAATTTTGGAATTTCTATTGTACCAAAATCATTGGCACAAAGAGGAGGTTATAATATTAAATTTATAGAGCTTAGGTCTATTCCGCAAAAAACAACTCTTTCAGTTATTTGGAATAAAAAAAACACAAACCCTATCTTAAATGATATACTAAGGTTTCTTTAATTTCAAATGAATAATCATTTCTAAAAAGTATAAAATTAAAAAATCCCTAATAATCAATAGATTAAAAGGGATTTTCGTGGTACCTCCAGGAATCGAACCAGGGACACAAGGATTTTCAGTCCTTTGCTCTACCAACTGAGCTAAGGTACCATTGCCTCTTTTTTAGCAAGAGCAAATATAAATTGTTTTATGAGAGCAGCAAAAAAACATGTCAAAAATCTTCTGTATTTTCGTTAAAATAAATACATTAATTGAATTTAGTCGTAGATATTGGTAATACTCTTTTAAAAGTTGCAGTGTTTAACAACGCTTCATTGATACTATCTTGTGATTTTAAAAAGAATTATATAGAAAATATTGAGTCTATATTAGAAAAATACCCGATTACACATTCAATTATTTCTAATGTGTCTGATTTAAATAAAGAATTAGATAGTTTGTTGTTAAAAAAAACGATTCTAATTTCTTTTAATGAATCTACCATAATTCCTTTTAAAAATAGTTACTCTACAAAAGATACTTTAGGTAAAGACAGGATCGCTCTTGTTAGTGCTGCTGCAAAAAAATTCCCATTTGAAAATATTTTAATTATTGATTTAGGATCTTGTATTACTTACGATTTTAAGAATTTAGATAATGATTATTTAGGTGGAAGTATTTCACCAGGAATTGCAATGAGATACAAAGCATTAAATGATCAAACAGCAAATCTCCCAAAGCTTAAACTTAAAAATATCGATTATTATATTGGAAAATCAACTGAAGAATCTATTCATTCTGGAGTTATTGGAGGGGTTGTTATGGAATTAAACGGTGTAATTCAGCAATACAGGGATGAGTTTAAAGAAATTAAGATAATTTTAACAGGCGGGGATTCTAAATTCTTGCTCAAGAAAATAAAAAATACCATCTTTGCTGACTCGAATTTTCTTCTAGATGGACTAAACTTTCTAGTTGAATCGAATAAAAAAAAATGAAAAAATTATTTCTTTATATTTTTATTGTTTCCAATACGTTTATAATGTACTCTCAATCTCCTTATTCTTTTTATGGAGTTGGAGTTAATACTTTTAAAGGTACAATGGATAATCGTTCTATGGGTGGGCTAAATGTATATAGTGATAGTATTCACTTGAACTTAACTAATCCAGCATCCTATTCTGAATTAGAACTAGTTAATTATTCTGTTGGCGTAAATTATAATAAATATAATTTCAAAACTGATAATTCTAATGAATCAGCATCTGGTGGAAATATTAACTATTTGGCTGTAGGGATTCCTACAAAACTCTTTAATTTTGGATTCGGTATCATACCCCAATCTTCAGTTGAATATTTCCTAACAAGCACAGATGAAATTGCCGTACCAGAAAGAGTTGACAGGTATGAAGGTGAAGGGGGAGTAAACACGGCTTTTTTAACTTTTGGATTTAAATTATTTAAAAGAATTGGTTTAGGCCTTACAGCTAATTATGAATTTGGAAACTTAAGGCATACTGCTTCTCGTTTTTTAAAAGACATAGAATTATCTACAAGACTCGAAAATAATTCTTCACTCAGCGGACTGAATTTCGTTTATTCGACTTTGATAAAAGAAAAAATATCTAAAAAACTAACATTACAGGCTACATATATTTTTAAACCAGAATCAAAATTAAGTTCTATTAACACACAAAGAATAGGAACAATTCCCGTTTCGGGTGGATTTGGTGGAGATTTTCAAGACATTGATTTAAACGCTTTAAATCTTGAAAAAACTAAAATAGTTATTCCAAAATCTAATACTTTTGGAATCGGAGTTGGGGAAGAAACTAAATGGTTTATTGGAGCTGATTATACAACTGTAGATGGAGGAGGATTAGACAATAAATTATTTAAACTTGAAAATGTAGAATTTAAAAAAGCTTCAAAAATAGCATTTGGTGGTTTTTGGATTCCTAAACATGATTCGTTTACAAGCTATTTTAGTAGAATAGTTTATAGAGCTGGTATTAGATTTGAAGAAACAGGGTTGCATATTCAAAATCAAGCTATAAATGAGTTTGGAATTAACTTTGGATTTGGTTTACCTTTTCAAGGGTTTTCTAATTTAAATTTAGGTTTTGAAGCTGGAAGAAGAGGAACGAAAAATGCCGGATTAATTCAAGAAGATTTTTTTAATATTAGACTTGGTATTTCACTTAATGACCGTTGGTTTATTAAAAACAAGTATAATTAATAAATTAGGCATCGTTTTTGATGATTTATTAATATTTCAGTCATTAACTTTTATTTTTTAAAAAATTATAAATGAAAAAATTATTAATTAGCAGTTTATTGTTAATCTTTTCCGCGAGTATCTATTCACAGTCAAAAGAAGAATGTTTTTCTAATCTTTCAATTTTTGCTGAATATGCCAAAGTAAAAAACTATGATGATGCTTATCAACCATGGCTGAAAGTTAAAGCTCAATGTCCAGATTTGAATTCAGCTATTTATATTTACGGAGAGCGTTTGTTGAAGAATTTTATCAAAAAATCAGAAGGAGATGATAAAGATAAGTATCAAGTAGATCTATTAAACCTCTACAGTGAATGGTTAAAATACTTCCCAAAATCTAAAAGAGGTAAAAATGAAATAGGAAAAATATTAGCTATCAAAGCTCAATCAATGATAGATTATAAATTAGCTGATGATCAAGCCATTTATAATGTATATGATGAAGCATTTAATAAAGATTCAAATAGCTTTAAATCGCCTAAAGGATTATATAATTATTTTAAGATTTATTTTAAATTATATAAAGAAGATAGTTCAAATGTTAGTTTAGAAGAAGTTTTTCAGAAATATGAAGAATTAACTGAGAAATTTGAATTTGAAATGGAAAATTATACTTCGAAACTTGATGCATTACTTAAAAAAGAAGAAAATAATGACCCTATTTCATCAAGAGAATTAAGAAATAAAAAGGTTTATGAAGTAAATATGGTAGCATGTAATACTTATCTTAATAATTTAAATGCCATAATAGCAAAAGAAGCTACTTGTGAAAATTTAATTCCTCTTTATAGAAAAAGTTTTGACAAGTTTAAAACAAATACTGTTTGGTTAAATAGGGCTGCTAGCAGGATGGATAGTAAAGACTGTTCAGACGATCCTTTATTTGTAGAATTAGTTGAAGCTTTGCATGATTTAAATCCATCAGCTAACTCTGCTTATTATTTAGGCTTATTAAATGATAAAAATGGAAAAACAAAATTAGCAATTGATTTTTATAATGAATCAATTGAACTTGAAACTAGTAGTCTTAAAAAAGCAAAAACTCTTTACAAAATAGCTTTAAAATTTAAAAAATCAAGACAATACAGTCAATCAAGAAAATATGCTTTAAAAGCTTTAAAATATCAACCTTCAATGGGGAGAGCTTATTTACTCATAGGGAATTTATACGCTTCTAGTGCTAATAATTGTGGAAATACTCAATTTGAAAAAAGATCTATTTATTGGTTAGCATCTAAAGAAGCAAAAAAAGCTGCTTCGGTTGATGCTTCGATAAGAAGAACTGCAAAAAAAACCGCACTTAGTTATGACGGTAGAGCACCTTCTAAAACAGATATATTTAGTCAAGCAATGTCAGGTAAAACTATTACAATCAAATGTTGGATAGGAAAGACCATAACGGTCCCAGCCTTATAACCATGAAACCTTATAAATTATTATTAATTTTTTTTTGTTTTATTTCATGTGAAGATAACTTTCAAGAAATAAAAAAAATTAATAATTATACAAATTTTCCAATAGGGGTTGCTGAGAATATTAAGTTGATATATACTGATTCTGCTAAAGTTAAAGCAATTCTAACATCGCCTTTAAATAATGATTTCACTAACCAATTATTTCCATATTCTGAGTTTCCAGATGGAGTTAAAATCACTTTTTTTGACAATAAAAATCAAGAAACTACTGTGACGTCTGATTATGCGATAGCCTACAATAAAACAAACATTGTAGACTTAGTTGGGAATGTAGTTATTAATACTCACGATGGATCTGTATTAAAAACCTCTCAAATTTATTGGGATCCAGAACAAGAGTGGTTATTTACCGAGAAAAAATTTACTTTTAAAAACATAGATTATGATATTTCAGCTGTAAGATTAGATGCTAATAGATCATTCACTATATTTAATTCAGGAGAGCTTGAGGGTCAAGTTGTTATTGAGGATAAAGAACAAAAAATCAATGAAAATTAGAAAAATATCTGAATTTATATACTTAATTATTTCAGTAATTGCTACGTTAGACTACATTTTTGGAAATAATATAGATGAAAGAAAAAATATTTTATTGCTCTTTGCAGTTATTTCTTTAGGAATGTTTTTTTTTAGAAGATATTATAGAAAAAAATTTCAAAACAGAACTAAATAAGTTTAATGACCTTCCAAGTATTTGTAATAATTATTTCAGTTTTATTTTCTGCTTATTTTTCTGGAATGGAAATTGCTTTTGTATCAGCAAATAAAATATATTTAGAAATAGAAAAAAAACAAAGAGGTTTTTTTTCTTATTTTTTAAAAAAAATAACTAAAAAGTCTTCTAAGTTCATTGCTACAATGCTTCTTGGAAACAATGTAGCATTGGTTATATACGGAATCTATTCAGGTCAATTAATTCTAGATATATTTTTTCCACACTTAAATAGTTCAGAATCTTTAGGTTTTACACATATATTATATCAAACTTTAATTTCAACTCTTGTAATATTAATTACGGCAGAATTTTTACCTAAAGTATTTTTTCAAATTTATGCTAACAGCTTATTGAAATTTTTATCATTTCCAGCTTATTTTTTTTATGTTTTGTTAAGCCCAATAACCTTTGTATTGAACTGGATATCAAATAGTGTTTTAAGTAAATATTTCAGAACTAAGGAAGATAAAATGAGGGTAGTTTTCAGTAAAGATGAATTAGGAGATTATATAAAAGAAGAGTTAGGAAACGAGACTAACGATAATCAAATTGATTCTGAAATTCAAATTTTTCAAAATGCTTTAGAGTTTTCAAATGTAAGAGCTAGAGAGGTGATGGTTCCACGAGCTGAAATTATTTCAGTAGATAGATATATTGACACTTCTATGCTAAATGAAATTTTCATTAAAAGCGGTCTTTCTAAAATATTAATTCACAGAAAAGATATTGATGATATTTTAGGATATGTTAGTTTAATGGATGTTTTTAAAAAACACAAAAATTTTAAATCAATAATTAAGCCTGTAGAATTCATCCCAGAATCTATGTTTATAAATGACGTATTAAATCTATTAGCAAAAAAAAGAAAAAATATAGCTTTAGTAATTGATGAATATGGCGGAACATCTGGAATTATCACAAAAGAAGATATCATAGAAGAATTGTTTGGTGAGATTGAGGACGAACATGATTCCCTTAATTTCTTAGAAAATAAAATTGACAATAACAGTTTTCTTTTTTCAGCTAGATTAGAAATAGACTATTTAAACGAACAGTATAAATTAGATATTCCAGTTAGTGATCAGTATGAAACTTTAGGTGGTTTTATTGTTCATATAAATCAAGATATTCCTTTAATTGATCAGGTTTTAAAAATTGATCAATTCCAATTTAAAATAAAAGAAGTTTCTAATACGAAAATTGAAACGGTAGAATTAAAAATCGAAAATTAAATTTAAGTTAAACACTTTTTTTTATTGATAAGGATATCGTATTTTCGTTTGCTACAAAAAAAAATATTATGGCTGTTTTAGGAAAAATTAGAGAGAGATCGATTGTTTTGATATTAGTAATTGGTATGGCTCTTTTCGCTTTTGTTATATCTGGAGTATTTACTGATCCTGGGATGACTTCTCAAAAGCCAATAGGAAACGTAAACGGTGAGGATATTTCAATTGAAGAGTTTAGAAATCAAGTTGATTTTTTAGAAAGAAATTACAATCTTTCTGGGATGGTTCCTGTAAATAATGTTTGGGACCAAACAGTTAGAACAGAAATATTAAATTCTCAGTACGAACTAAGTGGTATAGATTCAGGTAAAGATCATATTGAATTCATTTTATCTCAAAACCCTAGTTTTAGTTCTGATCCAAGATTTTTAAATGATGCTGGAATGTTTGAAATTGAAAAATTTATTGATTTAATTATTGAGATGAAGACTACAAACACTCAGTCTTATGAGCAATGGAAAAATCAAGAAAAGATTTTTCAAAATCAATCTAATGAACAGATTTATTTTAATTTAATAAAATCTGGGATTAATTTCACTCAAAAAGATGGTGAAAATGAGTATTTACTTCAAAACAATAATGTTGATATTGAATATATTCAAATACCTTTTTCATCTATATCCGACAGTTTAATTACCTATAAGAAATCTGAAATTAAAAAATACATTGAGTCAAATGAAAATGATTTTAAAGTAGAAGCTTCTAGAAATATCGAATATGTGATGTTTGAAGAGAAACCTTCTCTAGAGGATGAGAACACTTTAAAAAAGAAACTACAATCTTATTTGGTGGAGAAAAATGAATATAATAATGTTTCTAAACTTGAAGAAACAATTCCTAGTTTACTAACTGCAAAAAATATATCTGAATTTGTTAATAGTAATTCTGAAATTAAATTTGATTCAATTTACCTTCCAAAAGGCTCACTTGCTTCCAATCATGCTAATTTATTATTTAATCTAGACGATAATAAAACTTATGGACCATATTTAGACGGAGAATATTTTAAAATTTCTCGAATGCTTGACAAGAAAAAAAATGGATCAGTAAGAGCTAGCCATATTCTAGTTTCTTACAAAGGATCTCAAAATGCAAATGCACAAGTTTTAAGATCTAAAGTAGATGCAAAAAAAGAGGCTAGTAGAATTTTAAGATTAGCTAAGAGAAAACCAGATACTTTTACTGAACTTGCTTTTGAGTTTTCTGATGGACCTTCAAAATCTAGTGGCGGAGATTTAGGATTTTTTCAAGAAGGTGTAATGACTAAGCCTTTTAATGATTTTGTTTTTTCTAAAAGAGTAGGAAGCATTGGCGTAGTTGAGACTGATTTTGGATATCACGTAATTAAAGTTGTAGCTAAAGAAGATGTTGTATTGTTAGCTTCAATATCTCAAAAAAATATACCATCTGATGATACAAGTGATAGAGTATTTAATCTTGCTACTAAGTTTGAGATTAATTTATCTAAAACACTAAACCTAAATGCTCTAGCGGTTGAAAATGATTATGTAGTTAAGCCAATTAATGGAATTAAAGTTTTAGATGATATTTTACCTGGTTTATCAAGCCAAAGAAGAGTAGTTCAATGGTTATTTTCAAACGAAATTAAATTAAATGATTATAAACGTTTTGATTTATCAAATGGAGGGTATGTTATTGCTCAAGTAACTGACATAACAAATGACGGTCTATCATCAGTTGCAAATGCCTCCTTAAGAGCTCTACCTAAGGTTCTTAATTCCAAAAAAGCAAATTTAATTATTAAGCAAAATGATAATAAACTTTCCCTTGAAGATTTAGCGAAGAATAATAATTTGGAAATTAAAAAAGCTTTAGCTCTTAATCAAAAAAACGCTACAATAAGTGGGTCAGGAAGAGAACCTTTGTTAGTGGGTCATGCTTTTGGTTTAGATGTTAATCAAGTTTCTGATTTTATTATTGGGGAAAATGGTGTTTATAAAATTAAAGTACTAAAAAAGAATACAGTCTCTGACAATGAAAACTATAAGTCTAATAAATTAAACTTTATAATTTCTTATCAGAATCAATTGCTTAATTCTTCTAGACCAAATCTTAATAATTCAGTTTATCAAGCAATAAAGGAAAAAGCAGATATTGAAGATAATCGTTCTTTATACTACTAAAAAAAAGGATCATTTAAGTTGAGAAAATATTTTTTACTTCAATTAAGAAAAAAATAAAATAAACAAGTGATATTGAAAATTTCATTGTAATTCCAACAATGAATCCTATTAATGTTCCAACCGAGGCTTTTATTGCTTCTCCAAACTTTAAATTCCCTAACATTTCTGCTGACAGGGCACCAATAAAGGGCCCTATTAGTATTCCAAACGGGCCAACTATGAATAAGCCTAATAGCAGGCCTATTGTAGCTCCAATCATCCCTTTTTTAGTTCCCCCAAATTTTTTCAAACCAAGAATTGGAATTATTATATCTATAAGAAATACTAATGCAGCTATTATAAAACTTATTAATAGAAATGAATAATTTAGTTCCACGTAAGACGTGAAACTTATACTTAACAAACCCAACCAACTTGTAATAGGACCAGGTATTATTGGAATAAAACTTCCTATAAGTCCTACTATACATAAAATTAAGCCTAATATAACTAGTAATTGGTCCATAATATTTTTGATTAACTAAAATATATAATCTACTTTTTTTGTAATTTACACGACGATGAAAATAATAAAAATTTTCCTTTTAATATTTTTAATCTTTGGATGTAATAATTATACTACTAAAAGTTCAGATATTATAACCCCATCTATTCTATGGTCTAAAACTGACGAGCCTCCCTCTATGAAGTTATGTGACGAAATTAACAGTGACATTCAAAGAATAAGTTGTTTTAAAAATAAATTAATAACATTAATTTCAGCTAATTTAAATTTCAATAAAATAAGAGTTAATAACAAACTTAACGATACTTTATTTGTTTCAATACTAATTAAAAAAAACGGAAAAATTTCTTTAATAAACATATCTGATAATTTAAAAGTTAAAATGGAAATCCCATTAATTGATACAATTATTAGAAATGCTATCACCAAATTACCTCTAATATTACCTGCTACTAAAACAAATATAGGGATACAAGTAAGTTCGAAATTTGAATTACCTTTAATTATAAAATCAGACTAATACATTTAGTATTTTGAATTCACAAAAAGAAAAAATAATTTTAGGAATAGATCCTGGAACCACAATTATGGGGTTTGGCCTCATTAAAGTAGTGGACAAAAAAATGAAGTTTTTACAGCTAAATGAGCTGAAACTTAATAAATATGATGATCATTACTTAAGATTGAAACATATCTTTGAAAGAACTATAAATTTAATTGATGAATTTCATCCTGATGAAATCGCAATAGAAGCTCCATTTTTTGGTAAAAATGTTCAATCTATGTTAAAGCTTGGTCGAGCTCAGGGAGTTGCAATGGCGGCTGGTCTTTCTAGAGAAGTTTCTATTACTGAGTATTCACCTAAAAAAATAAAAATGGCTATAACGGGTAATGGTAATTCTTCTAAAGAGCAAGTTGCAAAAATGCTACAAAGTCTATTAGGATTAAAAGAACTACCTAAAAATTTAGATTCAACAGATGGTTTAGCTGCTGCTGTATGTCATTTTTATAATTCAAACAACACAATAACTCAGGGTAAATATAGTGGATGGGATTCTTTTGTTAAAAACAACCCTAAAAGATTAAAATAACATATCATTGGCTGGAATATATATTCATATACCATTTTGTAAGCAAGCTTGTCATTATTGTAATTTTCATTTCTCAACTTCTTTTAAAAATAAAGAAAGTGTAGTTGAATCTATGCTAAAAGAAATTCAAATTAAATCGATAGGCTATGATGACTTAATTGAAACCATATACTTTGGAGGCGGAACACCATCTTTTTTAGAAACATCTGAAATAAATAAGTTAATTAAATCAGTTTTTAAAAATTTTAAAATTTCTTTAAACCCAGAAATTACTTTAGAAGCTAACCCTGACGATTTAAACGAACTAAAATTAAAAGAATTATCAAATAGTTTAGTAAATAGGCTTAGTATCGGAGTCCAATCTTTTATTGACAAAGATCTTAAGTTGATGAATAGATCACATAATTCTATAGATTCTAAAAAGTGTATAGATAATGCCATAAAATATTTTGATAATATTTCCATTGATTTAATATATGGAATGCCCGATAGTGATTTAAAAAGCTGGGAGTATAATTTGAATTTAGCTTTAGGTTGGGATCTCAATCATATTTCAGCTTATGCATTAACTGTGGAGCCAAACACTGCTCTTGATAAATATGTTAAAAAAGGAATTATCAAGCCACTAGACGAAGATCAAGTATTTGAGCAGTATGATTTTATGTTTAACAAAATGTTAGATAAACAATACGTGAATTACGAGTTGTCAAGCTTTGCTAAGAAAGGGTATTTCTCAAAAAACAATACAGCTTATTGGCTTAAAAAAAAATATATAGGAATTGGACCTTCTGCTCACAGCTTTGATGGAATTTCTAGAAGTTGGAATGTCTCTAATAATAATTTATATGTTAAGGCTATAAAAAACAATCAAATGTTTTTAGAAAAAGAAAATCTAACTGAAATAGATCAATATAATGAATATATAATGACTGGATTAAGAACAATTTGGGGAGTTTCTTTAAATTATTTAAAAGAAAATTTTGGTATTAATTATGAAAACCATTTTAAAAAAAAATCAGAAAAATTTATAATTTCTAATCATTTAATAGTAAATGAAGATGTAGTGAAAACTACTATCCAAGGAAAGTTTTTATCTGACGGAATTGCTTCAGAATTATTTCTGGTTAATCATTAGATAACTTAGTGAAATGATGATAAAAATTAGAAATTGTTTCAATTCCTAACAGAAAATTAGAAACTCCATAATGTTCGTTTGGAGAATGAATAGCATCACTATCTAATCCAAAGCCCATTAAAATAGTTTTACTTTCTAATTCCTTTTCAAATAAAGCAATGATAGGGATACTCCCTCCGTCTCTTGTAGGGATAGGTTTTAAGTCAAAAACGTCTTCATACGCATTACTTGCTGCTTTATATGCTATTGTATTAGTAGGAGCAACGTAGGGTTGTCCTCCGTGATGTTCTATCACCTTAACACTAACTGTATTTGGAGTAATGTCCTTAATGTGTTTTGTAAAAAGTTTATTAATCTCTTTCCAGTTTTGTCCTGGGACTAATCTCATAGAAATTTTAGCACTTGCTTTTCCTGGAAGAACAGTCTTAGCTCCCTCTTCTGTATAGCCTCCCCATATTCCATTTACATCCAAAGCAGGTCTAACAGACTGCCTTTCTATGGTAGTATAACCTAACTCTCCATATTCAGAATCAAGTCCAATGGAATTTTTAAATTCATCAATATTAAATGGAATTGAAGCCATTTCTTTTCTTTCTTCTTCAGATGGTTCAGTTACATTATCGTAAAAACCTGGAATAGTAATTCTATTATTAGAATCATGAAGAGATGTTATCATTTGAGATAAAATATTAATCGGATTTGCTACTGTCCCTCCATAGTGCCCAGAATGTAAATCTCTATTTGGACCAGTTAATTCAACTTCCATATATGAAATCCCTCTTAAGCCAGTAGTTATAGAAGGAATAGTCTTGCTAATCATTCCCGTATCAGAAACTAAAATAATATCATTAGAAAGTTTTTCCTTATTATTCTTAACAAATAGTTCAAGGTTATCACTGCCAACTTCCTCTTCACCTTCAATCATGAACTTAACATTACAAGGCAAGTCGCCATTTTCCAGCATAACCTCTAGAGCTTTTATGTGCATAAACATCTGTCCTTTATCATCACAAGCACCCCTTGCAAAAATAGCTCCCTCAGGATGTATTTCAGTTTTTTTTATGTAAGGTTGAAAAGGGTCCTGGTTCCATAGTTCTATTGGATCGACAGGTTGAACATCGTAATGACCATATACTAAAATAGTGGGTAGATCTTGGTTTATGATTTTCTCTCCATAAACAATAGGATGACCTTCAGTCTCGCATATCTCACAATTATCTAGACCTAATTTTTTGAGGTGTTTATTAATTAAATCAGCAGTTAATCTTGTGTCTGAATCATGATCTGAATTGGCACTAATAGATGGGATTCTTAATAATTCAAACAATTCACTTAGAAAGCGATTTTTATTTTTTTCGATATAATTTTTGAAATTCTCCAATTTAAATATTTTATACAAATGTAATTAAATATGCTTTTTTAACATAGTTAAATCAATAGTGATTTTTTATACAATCTTGCTTATATTTGCTTCCCTTTTGCGGGTGTGGTGAAATTGGTAGACACGCTAGACTTAGGATCTAGTGCTTCGCGGCTTGGGGGTTCGAGTCCCTTCACCCGCACAAAAAAACCCTTACAATTATGTAAGGGTTTTTTATTTTAAAATAAATTCAATTATATTTTTATCAGCTTTACAATAATTAGTATATTAAATAATCTTTAGCATGGTTATTGAAATGTAATAACTAAAGTTTTAATTTAAGATTATGAAGAAAAAACTAGTTATAGTATTTGTAGGAATTTCATTGTTTCTCATAAGTTGGAATTTAGGGGATGTAAAGTTTGACGATCCAAATAAAGATAAATTATTAATTGAGATTGTAAAATATGTTTTAGATAAAGGACATTATCAGTCTAAGGATGTAAATGATGAATTATCTGAAAAAATATTCAATTCATATTTAGATTTAATTGATTCGCAGAAAAAATATTTTTTGAATTCCGACATAAAGGAATTTAAAAAATATAAACTAAAGCTGGATGACCAATGGTTAAGTTACGATTTAACTTTTTTCAGTCTCACATTTGAAAGACTTATTCAAAGAATGAATGAGGTGGAAACTTTTATTCCAACCCTGTTTACAAAACCTTTTAATTTTGAATTAAATGAAGATATAAATGTTGATTTTAAAAACATTTCTTATCCAAAGAACAATAAAGAAAGAATAGATAGATGGAGAAAACAACTTAAGTATACAGCATTAGATATTTATGACATTAAAATTTCAGAGCAAAAACTAAGTTTCAAAAATAATAAAGAATTAAAACTTAAATCTAACTCGGAGCTTCTAAAAGAATCTACCGATTTAGTTAAGAAGAACATTAATCAGGTTTTTGATTTAATGAACGATTTAGAGAAAAAAGATTGGTTTTCTACTTATATAAATTCTTTTGTAACTCAATTTGACCCTCATACATACTATTTCCAACCTGAAGCTAAGGACCGATTTGATATGAGTATTTCTGGTAAATTTGATGGAATTGGTGCTCGATTGTCAAAAAAAGATGGAGGAATTGAGATTGTAGATATTATTTTAGGAGGTCCAGTTTGGAGAGATAAAAAAATTCAGATTGGTGATGAAATTATCAAGGTAGGACAAGCAAATCAAACTCCGGTAGATGTAATAGGAATGAGATTAGAAGACGCAATTAAATTGATTAAAGGACCAAAAGGAACTGAAGTCAGATTGACTCTAAGAAAAAAACTCGATGGTGAAATTAAAATTGTTCCTATAATAAGAGATGAAGTGTTGCTTGAAGAAACATATGCAAAATCAACTGTAATTAAAAAAGAGAATAAAACTTTTGGATTAATTAGTTTACCTAAATTTTATGTTGATTTTGACAATTACAAAGAAAAAAATTGTGCAGCCGATGTGAAAAAAGAAATTTTAAAACTTAAAAAAGAAGGAATAGAAGGCTTAGTTCTTGATTTAAGAAATAATGGAGGAGGAGCTTTGCAAACAGTTGTGGAAATGACTGGTTTGTTTATTGAAAAAGGTCCTATAGTTCAGGTTAAGTCAACAGGAAATAAAAAACAAATACTTTTTGATAAAGATCCATCTTTAGTTTGGGATGGTCCTTTAGTTGTTTTAGTTAATCAAATGTCAGCTTCAGCATCTGAAATTTTAGCTGCAGCTCTTCAAGACTATGGAAGAGCTATAATAATTGGTAGTACTCAGAGTTTTGGAAAGGGAACAGTTCAAAATATAGTTGATTTAAACAGATTTTTATCAAATAGTCAATTTGATCTTGGAGCATTAAAAATTACAACTGATAAATTTTATAGAATCAATGGAGGGTCTGTTCAGATTGAGGGAGTAAAAAGTGATATTGTAATACCTAACAGTTATTCGTTTTTAGAAATTGGAGAAAGTGATGAAAAAAATCCTTTAAACTGGGATCAAATTGATCCTGCAGCTTATAATGTATGGAATGGTTACTTTAACTTTAAAGATGTAATAGATGATGGTAATGATAGAATAAATGAAAGTGGATTAGCTTCTTTGATTAATGAAAATGCAAAGTGGATAGCTTCTAAAAGAGATTTAAAATCCTTTTCGTTAAATTATAATTCATTTAAAAAAATGCAAACAACAGACAAGGATTATCTTTCGAAGTTTGATAAAATTAAAGACTATAAAAATGATTTAATATTCGATTTATTAACTGACGAGAAAAAACCTTTAGATAAATCAAATGAATTATTAGAAAGAAGGAAAAAATGGCACTCTAGTTTACAGTCTGACTTTTATTTAAATGAAAGTATAAATGTGCTTTTAAATTTAAAATCAAAAAATATTGAAGTAAAAAAAATACTTGCTAAAATTGATTAATGTTAACAAAGAAATTTAGTTTTATTAAGAAATACTTTGGTATACTTCTTTCTTGTTTTTTTATATTTTTTTGTTTTATAATCTCACTTTTTTCATATTTTTTTATTCCTGATAATTCTGAGTACTCAAATCAAATGCACCTACCGATACACTCTAAGCCTCCAGGTTTTAGTATAAATATTATTTCAGTTCCAAACAATTCAGCTGATGATCAATTTTTTATGAATCTTTTTTTTGGAAATAAATTTCCAGACCAAGAAGTGTTAATTGAAAATTACAAACTAACTGATGATGGAATTGAATATGAGGATTATGAAAAAAATTTAGAAAAAAATTTTATTTCTTATAATTTATTCCCTAATAATTTAAGCACTAGCGAAATTGAAAATAAATATATTAACAAGAGAAGTTTTTTATTTGGAACTGATAGTTTTGGAAGAGATGTGTTTGGAAGGGTAATGTTAGGCACGAGGGTTTCTTTGTTTATTGGAATTATTGCTGTTTTTATATCACTTTTAATAGGATTGTCAATTGGTTTAATAAGTGGTTATTATGGTGGGTTAATTGACAAGCTATCCATGATGGTTATTAATATATTTTGGTCGATACCAACATTGCTATTAGTAATAGCAATTTCACTTGCTTTAGGGAAAGGTTTCTGGCAAGTTTATGTAGCAGTAGGCTTGACCATGTGGGTTGAAGTTGCTAGAGTAGTTAGGGGACAAGTTATTTCTGAAAAGAATAAGGACTATATAACAGCTGCGAAAGTTTTAGGGTTTTCAGACTTCAGAATTTTTTGTAATCATTTAATTCCAAATATTATTGGTCCAATTCTAATAATTTCTGCTGCTAATTTTGCATCTGCTATTTTAATTGAAAGTGGATTAAGTTTTTTAGGAATTGGCACTCAACCTCCAATGCCAAGCTGGGGGTCAATGATAAAAGATAATTATCAATATATAATTTTAGGCAAAGCTTACTTAGCTGTTATACCTGGAATTGCAATTATGTTACTTGTAACTAGTTTTATGTTTTTGGGAAATAATTTAGGCGATTTATTTGGGCGAAAAAATTAGTTTACCATTTGCTGGTTCTTTGAGAATCTAGTTTGATATAAATAGAGAACAAAATAATAAACCCAATTAAGCTAGAACCTCCGTAGCTTAGAAAAGGTAAAGGAATTCCTATAGTTGGTACCAATCCAAGCACCATTCCTATATTGATAAAAAAATGACTGAATAGTATAGTGACAGTAGAGTAGGTGTATATTTTATTAAATAAATTCCTTTGTAGTTCTGCTCGTTTAGAGATCCTAATCATCAAATAAGAAAATAGTAATATTACAATACTAGCTCCTAAAAACCCCCATTCTTCTCCAACAGTTGAGAATATGTAATCGGTATGTTGTTCCGGAACAAAATCTCCTCTTGTCTGAGAACCTTTTAAGAATCCTTCGCCAGAAATCCCTCCAGAAGCAAATGCAATTCTAGATTGATTGGTATTATAGCCAATCCCTCTATTGTCTTGTTGTAATCCCATTACAATATTGAACCGATCTCTATGATGCTGTTCAAATATATTATTAAAAATGAAGTCAACAGAAAAAGCAAAAACAGAAAAAACAAAACTATAAATCAGAATTTTTTTAATTAACTTTTTATTTGATCTCATAAAAAAAACTAATGCAATAGATATAAATAAAATTGCTAATATTATTATTTGTTTGCTGAAAAATATAGTTAGAAAAAATAAAATAATGAATCCAATAAATAGATTGAGATAGATTGAAGGAAGCCCTACTTTATAAAAAACTATAAAAAAACTTAAAAATATTAAAGTTGTGCCAGGGTCCGGCTGAAGTATAATTAATATTATTGGTATTAAAATAATTAAAAAAGAATAAAATTGAGTTTTAATTGTTTTAATATTAACATTAAGCTCACTTAAAAATTTTGCTAAAGCTAGAGCAGTTATTGGTTTTGCAAATTCGCTTGGTTGAATTCCGAATCCAAAAACTTGATACCAGGAAGTTGCTCCTGAAATATTTTTTCCAAATATAAAGAGTCCTATTAATGACAGGATTGATAAAACATATAAAATACTTGAAAACTTCTCAAAGAATTTGAAGGGCAATGATTGAATTAAAAGAAATGTAATTATGGATATAAAAACAAATAAACATTGTTTTCCAAAGGGGTTTTTTAATGAAAATGCATTTTCGATTAAGTCAGTATGAGTTGCTGAGTATATATTAATTAACCCTAATAAAACTAATAGACTTAATATTGCTAAACTAATCCAGTCTATTTTTTTTATATTTATTTCATTCATTTATTTTAAAATTAGATTTTAAATAAGGTTTTCGATATTCATTAATTAAATTTCCGTTATAAATGTATTGTTCAAGATAACTTCTGTTGATTTTTTCATTTAAATACTTTTCCATCATAAGACTTGCAATTGGAGCTGCCCATCTTGTTCCCCAATAACCATTTTCAATAAACACTGCAATAGCAATTTTAGGGTCATCTTTTGGAGCAAATCCAATAAAAACAGAATGATCAGTTAATTGAAGACGCTTACCATTAATTTTAATAAAGTTTTCTGAAGTCCCAGTTTTACCTACTACTTTAATTCCTTTTATTTTAGCATTTTGTGCGGTACCCTTTTCAATTACATTATACATCCCTTCAATTACTTTTTCAAAGTGAATCGAATCGATTGTTGTATAATTTTTTATTTTGAATTTTTCGTTTATATCATTATTACTAATTTTTTTTACTAAATGAGGAGTTTTAAACCAACCTCTATTTGCAATTGCTGCACTTAAATTTGCTAACTGCATTGGAGTTGTAAGTATTTCGCCTTGACCAATTCCATTTGAAATAGTTGTAGCTGCTTTCCACCCTCCCTTTGGATACCATTTATTATAATATTTAGAATCTGGAATCAGACCAGGTCTTCCAGTGGGATGATCATAGCCTAAAAAATTTCCAAATCCAAAACTACTAACATGCTTCTTCCAATTGTCCATTCCTATTGAAGAGCTAGGAAACTTTTCAATGGATTGCTTATATATATTTGCAAAATAGGTGTTACAGGAATTATAAATTGCTTTGTCTAAATTATTTATTGTTCCAATATTACAATGACATTTCATAAACCTTCTGCTAGAGTAATAATGTCCTTGATTGCAATATATAATGGTTTTATCGTTTATAACATTTTCTTGTAGTGCAATTAATGCGTTTACCAATTTAAATGTAGATCCTGGGGGATATTGTCCTTGCAATCCTCTGTCAAATAATGGTTTTCCTATTGTGTCATTTTTTAAATTGATATAATTTTTAGATCTGTCTCTTCCTATTAATAAATTAGGATCAAACGTAGGAGCGTTAACAAGTGCTAATATTTCTCCTGAACTAGGCTCAATCGCAATTATACTGCCGTATTTATTTATCATTAAAGAGTCGCCATAAGTTTGTAAATTATAATCTATGGTCAAATTGATGTCATTAGCAAGCTTATATAATGTATCGTAAATGCCTTGTTTATAAGAACCTGTAATTCTATTAAATTTATCTTTTTGATAGTAGTTTACCCCTTTTAGTCCCCTTAATTCTTTTTCATAAGCTTTTTCAATTCCTTGCCTACCAATTAATTCACCTGATTCATAATATGTGTTATCACTTATTTCGTAGTCATTAACTTCACTTATGTAACCTAAAATATTTGAAGCAGAATTTAAAAGATAATTCCTGTTTGATTTTCTTTGAATACTAAACCCTTTGTATTTCCATAATTTTTCCTGAACAATTGCGTAATCAGATTTAGAAATTTGAGATAAAAAAACAGAAGATTTGATTCTTGAGAATTTTTTTGCTTTATTAATTTTTGTAATTAAAGTTTTTTTATCAATTTTCAATATTCTACAAAATTCAATCGTATCTATTTCTTTTAAATCTTTAGGCACGATCATTAAATCATAATAAGGCTCATTTTCAACTAGTAACTTATTATTCCTGTCAAAAATATACCCTCTGTCTGGATAATTGTAAACTCTTTGAACTGAGTTTTTGTTTGATAGCTGTACATCATTAATATTTATCAATTGCACCCAGAATAATCTTAAAATAAAAATTATAGTTGATAAAATAATTAATATTGGAAGTAATCTATTTTTCATTTTGAATAAATAAATAAATGAATGTAGAACAAAAAATAAAAGATAATATAGAAGTATTGATTGTCTTTGTGAAGATCAAAGTCAAGTGATTTAATGAAAAAGCCTCTAACGAAAATATCAAGAGATGATGTAAGAAAATCATAATAAATAGATAAATAATTTTTTGATATATAGATGAATCTGCTAGGTAGTGTTTTATCATTTTCACACCTCTAGGGTCAAAAAAAGAACCAAAAACGAAATTTAAAATGTATGGCCTTATGAACGCTATTGATAAACATGCAGCAGCATTTATGCCATAAGAGTTTGTGAATAAGTCTAAAGTAATTCCAAAAGCAAAACTCGTTAACAGGAATATAATTCTGTTAATTTTAATGGGAAAGATTAATATAAAAACCAAGCATATATATGGGTCATATATTCCAAATAAATCAAACTTACTAAAAACAAATCCTTGTATTAGAACTAATAAAATAAATCTTGTAATAATAGAAAAGTATAAATTATTCATTGACTTTTTCTTTTAATTGATTTATTTCAGTTTTGAAAACACTTAATATTAAATACACATCTCTAATACTTGACATATCGTTATGCGGCATAATTTCAAGTCTTAAATAATTGTCTAAATTTTTATTATACTCTATTTTAGAAACTAAACCTATTTTGATGTTTTCTGGAAATATTGCAGACATACCACCAGACACTATGCTGTCGCCAACTCTAATTTTAGCTGTTTTAGGAATATCTTTAAGTAAAAGTATTTCTTTATCTAACCCTTCCCACTCTATGCTTCCAAAATGAGAAGTTCTTTTTATTTTTCCATTAATTTTTGAATTTATATTTAGTAATGACATAACAGAAGAATAATTTTCTGAAACTTCATTTACAATACCTATAATTCCTTTAGAGCTAGTAACACCCATTTCTTTAATAATCCCATCTTTGCTTCCTTTATTTATTACTAGATAGTTTTTTAGCAATGAAATATTATTTGAAATGACTTTAGCATCAGTATAAATGAATTCTTGTTTTAAAAAAGTACTATCTGTTTTTTTGAGTTTAAATTTTTGTAGTTCATTTTTTAATTTAATATTTTCTTTAGTTAGTGTAGTGTTGTATTCTTTTAGTTTTATGTATTCGTTAATAGAAGAATATTCTTTTAAAATATCGTTAACTATATTGTTGGATAATTTTAAAATTTTAGATTTATGGAAGTAATTAGAATCTATTATTAAATAAAGAGAAAAGAGCAACAGAATTAAGAAAACTAAAACATCTTTTTTTTTTAAGATGCTATCAATGATTCGTTGCATAATAATAAACTATTTCACCAAGACACTTTTATACCTTTCTATGTTTTTTAAAGCTATTCCAGTCCCTCTCACAACTGCTCTAAGCGGATCTTCAGCAATAAACACCGGTAAGTCTGTTTTTTTAGAAAGCCTCTTATCTAAGCCTCTAAGCATAGATCCTCCACCAGCTAAGTAAATCCCCGTATTATATATATCTGCAGCTAGTTCAGGTGGAGTTTGAGAAAGAGTTTCCATTACTGAATCTTCAATTCTTACAATTGATTTATCTAGTGCTTTAGCAATTTCTCGATAAGATATTAGAGTTTCTTTAGGTTTACCTGTTAATAAATCACGCCCCTGTACTGACATATCATCTGGAGGAGATTCTAGTTCTTCAGAAGCAGAGCCTATTGTAATTTTAATTTTTTCAGCAGTCCTTTCTCCAATAAATAAATTATGTTGTGTTCTCATATAGTAAATGATATCCCCAGTGAAAACATCTCCAGCTACTTTAACAGATTTATCACATACTATTCCAGATAAAGCAATTACTGCAATTTCTGTTGTTCCTCCTCCTATATCAACAATCATATTTCCTTTAGGTTGCATAATATCTACGCCAATTCCTATTGCCGCAGCCATAGGCTCATGTATTAAATAAACTTCTTTTCCATTAACTCTTTCAGCAGATTCTCTTACCGCTCTCATTTCAACTTCAGTAATTCCAGAGGGAATACATATGACCATTTTTAAAGATGGAGTAAAAAACTTTTTCTTTAAAGAAGGAATGCTTTTAATAAGCAAACTGATCATTTGTTCAGATGCATTAAAATCTGCAATAACACCATCCTTAAGAGGACGGACTGTTTTAATGTTTTCATGTGTTTTGCCTTGCATTAAGCTAGCTTCAGTCCCAACGGCGATAATTTTATCAGTTCTTTTATCAATTGCTACAATTGAAGGACTATCAACGACTACTTTATCATCATGAATAATTAGAGTATTGGCTGTGCCAAGATCAATTGCAATAGATTCAGTCCAAAAGTCAAAAAATGCCATAATTTTATAGATTATTACAAGTTAATAAATTTAATGTTTAAAATGACGAATTCCTGTTAAAACCATTGACAAATTATTTTTATTACAATAGTCAATAGATAAGTCGTCTTTAATTGATCCGCCAGGCTGGATTACAGATGAAATCCCTTGCTTTTGAGCTATTTCAACACAGTCTGGAAATGGAAAAAAGGCATCACTTGCCATTACGGATCCTTTTAGATCGAACTTGAAATTATTAGATTTTTCAATTGCTTGTTTTAATGCATCAACCCTTGACGTTTGCCCTGTTCCCGAACTAATTAATTGTTTATTTTTAACTAAAACTATTGTATTGGACTTTGTGTGCTTACATATTTTAGAAGCAAAAGTTAAGTCTTGAATTTCCTTTTCACTTGGTTGTTTAACGGTACATGTTTTAAAATCAGATTCAGAATCCGTAACATTGTCTTTTTCTTGGAATAAAATTCCATTCAAACATGTCCTCACCGAATCTTTGCTTAATTCAGCGTCTTTTTTTATTAAAATGATTCTGTTTTTTTTAGAGCTCAATAATTCTAAAGCTTGTTTATCATAACTAGGAGCAATTACAACTTCACAAAACAATTTATTAATTTCTTCAGCAGTTGTAAAGTCTATAGGCTTGTTAGAAATCAGAACTCCTCCAAAGGCCGAAACAGGATCACCTGCCAACGCATCTGTATATGCTTCTAAAATTGAGTTTCTAGTAGCCAAGCCACATGCATTATTGTGTTTTAAGATTGCAAAAGTTGGCAAGTCTTCATTAAATTCGTTTATTAAATTAACTGCAGCATCAATATCCAGAAAATTATTGTAAGACAATTCTTTTCCATTTTTTTGAGTAAAAAAAGAATCAAAATCCCCATAAAAAATTCCTTTTTGATGTGGGTTTTCTCCGTACCTTAAAGGTTGTCCGTTTTGAAAACTACTCTTGTAAACAGTAGTTTTTGAATTGAAGTATTTAAATATTGCGGTATCGTAGTGTGATGATATATTAAACGCTTTTGCCGCAAATTCTTTTCGAAAAGATTCATGAGTTTTGCCAGAATGTTTAATAAGTTCAGATAAAAAATATTCATAATCCTCTTTAGATGAAACACAAATAACATCTCTAAAATTTTTTGCAGCAGCTCTAATTAATGAGATTCCTCCAATATCTATTTTTTCAATCACTTCTTCTTCATTTTCTCCTGAAGCTACTGTTTTTTCAAACGGATAGAGATCAACAATCACTAAATCTATATTTGGGATGTCATATTTTTTAATATCATCTAAATCATTTTCATTTTCACTTCTATTTAGTATTCCACCAAACACCTTGGGGTGTAGAGTTTTAACTCTCCCACCTAGAATAGAGGGGTAGCTTGTTATGTTTTCTACTTTAATAACAGGAATATTAATTTTTTTTAAAAACTTTTCTGTGCCTCCAGTTGAATAAATTTCAACTCCTAAAGAATTAAGTTTTTTTGCGATTGGTTCCAGTCCATTTTTGTCAAAAACTGATATTAAAGCAGATTTTATTTGTAACATAAATAATATAAATAAAAATGAAGTATAAAAGTAGTTTTTTTTTTAAAAAAATAAATTGGAAATATTTATTTATTTTAAAATTTTTTCAGAAATTAGTTCATTGATATTAATTAAAAAATCTAAATCGTCTTTCAAAAACCTATTTGGATGGTTGGAGTCAATATCAATTTGACCAACATTTATATTATTTAAAAATACAGGAACAACTATTTCTGATTTTACATTGATGTTGCAAGAAATATAATTAGATTCTTTAGACACATCGTTAACAATCATATACTTGTTTGACTCTGCAGTTTGTCCACAAATACCTTTGCCAAACGGAATTTTAGTATGCTCTGTAGGTATTCCTGCAAACACTTTTAATTGAAGTTCTTTATTTAGTTTATCGTGGAAATAATAACCAACCCAATCGTAGCCATGAATATTGTTTTTTAAATAATCACAAATGGATTTAAGACTAGAATCAAGATCTAAGTCTTTTATGGTCTTTTTAATATTATTTAAATCTGATTTGTACATAAAAAAAAACTGCCTTAATAATTTATTAAGGCAGTTTTTATTATTAATTTTTTTACATCATTCCAGGCATACCACCACCACCACCCATAGGAGGCATTGCTGGTGTATCTTCTTTAATGTCGACTAACGCACATTCTGTTGTTAAAATCATTCCCGCAACTGAAGCTGCATTTTCTAGAGCTATTCTAGTAACTTTTTTCGGATCTATTATTCCTTGTTTCAATAAATCTACATAGGTTTCAGTTTTAGCATCGTAACCAAAATTACCTTTCCCCTCAAGGACTTTTGCTACTACTACAGACCCTTCTCCACCTGCATTTTCAACAATTATTCTTAGAGGAGCTTCTATCGCTCTTGATATAATTTGAATACCAGTTACCTCATCTAAGTTTTCACTTGTTAGTTTTTCTAGCACTTTTATACATCTTAATAGAGCAACCCCACCACCAGCAACAATTCCTTCTTCAACTGCAGCTCTTGTAGCATGTAAAGCGTCATCTACTCTATCTTTTTTCTCTTTCATTTCAATCTCTGAAGCAGCTCCGACATATAAAACTGCAACTCCACCAGCTAATTTTGCTAATCTTTCTTGAAGTTTTTCTTTATCGTAATCAGATGTAGTTGTTTCTATCTGTGATTTAATTTGGTTAACTCTAGCTGCTATAGTTTCTTTATCTCCTGCTCCATTTACCAGAGTAGTGTTATCTTTATCAATAGTAACTCTTTCGGCAGATCCTAGCATCTCCAATGTTGTATTCTCTAAAGTAAATCCTCTTTCTTCTGAAATAACAGTTCCGCCAGTTAAAATAGCAATATCTTCAAGCATAGCTTTTCTTCTGTCCCCAAAACCAGGAGCCTTAACAGCAGCAATTTTTAAAGATCCTCTTAATTTATTTACAACAAGAGTGGCTAATGCTTCTCCATCTACATCTTCAGCAATAACAAGTAATGGTTTTCCACTTTGAGCAACAGGTTCTAGTATTGGTAAAAGATCTTTCATTGCAGAAATTTTCTTGTCATAAAGCAAAATATATGGAGATTCAAGATCTGATTCCATTTTTTCCGAATTAGTAACAAAATAAGGTGAAAGATATCCTCTGTCAAATTGCATCCCTTCAACAACGTCTACATAAGTGTCAGTTCCTTTTGCCTCTTCAACAGTAATTACACCTTCTTTTCCTACTTTATCAAATGCTTCAGTAATTAACGAACCAATAGTTTGATCATTATTTGCTGAAATTGAAGCAATCTGTTTTATTTTATCAGATGAATTCCCTACAGTTTGTGAATTTTTTCCTAACTCAGATACTACAGCTTCTACAGCATTGTCAATTCCTCTTTTTAAATCCATAGGATTTGCACCAGCTGTTACATTTTTCAAACCTTCTTTTACAATTGCTTGTGCTAAAATTGTAGCAGTTGTTGTGCCATCACCAGCTAAATCATTAGTTTTAGAAGCAACTTCTTTAACCATTTGAGCTCCCATATTTTCAAGAGCATCTTCTAATTCTATTTCTTTAGCTACAGTTACACCATCTTTAGTAATTTGAGGGCCTCCAAAAGATTTTCCTATAATAACATTTCTTCCTTTTGGACCTAATGTGACTTTAACAGCATTTGCCAAAGCATCAACACCTTTTTTAAGTCCCTCTCTAGCCTCTACATCAAATTGAATTTTTTTTGCCATTTTATTAATTTTTTTAAGTTTAAACTATAGCAAGAATATCGCTTTCTCGCATTATTAAATAATCATTTCCCTCTAACTTTAATTCAGTTCCTGAATATTTGCCATATAAAACAGTATCTCCAGTTTTAACTGTAACAGGATTTTCTTTTGTCCCAGGACCAACTGCTACTACATTTCCCTTTTGAGGTTTTTCTTTAGCAGAATCAGGGATTATAATTCCTGAAGCAGTTTTTGTTTCAGCTTCTAAAGGCTCAACCAACACTCGATCTGCCAATGGTTTAATATTTAGTTTACTCATAATTTATGTTTTATTTGTTTTTATATAATTTACATCAATCGTGCCAAGTTAAATTGACTGACAAAACTGTAATTTTCAAATTTTAAAAATGACAGTGTGACATTTATAACTCCTACTAAACCTATTCTTTTACAGGAATCTCAAGAGGAATTTCTTCAGGTAAAGATTCCGGAATACTAGATTCAATATCGTTAGGATTTAAAAGTTTTGAATCCAAATTTTCAAAGTTTTTATCAACTGTGAGATTAGAAAGTAATATTAGAATTAATAAAATTCCTGCTAAAACCCAAGTACTCTTATCAAGAAAGTCAGTTGTTTTTTTTACCCCACCTAATTGCTGAGCATCCCCGCCAAATGAAGAAGACAAGCCACCTCCTTTAGGGTTCTGAACCATAATTACTAATATTAATAAAAAAGAAACTGAAAGAATTAAGACTAAAAATATTGAAAAACTACTCATAACTATTATTTATTTTATTAAACTATTTTTTATAATTTTTATTTGGTCTGCAAATAAACTAATTTTTTCTGGATATTTCAAGCAAAGAATCTCATAAGCCTTTATGGCTTCGTTATATTTTTCTTGTTTAAAATAAACTTTTGCCAAGGTTTCAGTCATGTATTCTTTTTTACTAAGTTTAAAATCATCTGCTAAATTTTTATTTGTTTTTACTTTTTCTGAAGAAATTTTAGGATTTGTTTTTAAAAAATTAGTAATCAATGTGTTATTGGTGTTTTCTGAAACTGGTTTAGAAATATTTAGCCAGTCTATAAAAGAATTCTTTGTTTTTTCGGAAGATAATATCTTAATATTTTTAACCGTTATATTATTTTTTTTTATTTCCTGATTTTCTATAATATCATACAAAATACTTCTGTCAGCTGAATAAATAGCGCAATTTTTCAAAACTTTATTAAAATTCAAGTGATCATGTTTTTTAAGCCCGATTATTTCAATTATTCTTGCGATTTGAAAAAATGGATATTGTTTTATAAGTTTCTTTAGGGAGAGGCTCTGATCCAAAGTAATTTCTTTAGGATTTTTTAATAAATGTGAAAATATTTTTTTGTCCAATGCTACCATTTTGCTAAAGAGGCGTTAAAGATATCTTGTGTTATTCTTTCAAAAATTAAGTCATGAGCTTCAGATTTTACATTAAGTAATTGAACCTCTGCAGGGTAATCATAGTAAAATGAAAATTTCCTTTCAAAATCATCTTCTTCCTTTTTAATATTAAAAAATCTAACATTTATTCCCACACTCAATCTGTTTTGTGATGCTGTCAAATCTGATGTTGCAGTCATAGGGCTAACTCTATATTCAGAGATTTCACCTTCGTATATTAAATCCCCGTCGTTTGTAACTAATTGTAAATTAGTTTGATTTTGTAAAATATTTTGAAGAGCCAAGGTAAAGTCTCTATCTAAGCCGGGTTCAAAGATTGAGCCAATACTGTTTCCTGCGTTATTCTCAAAAAAATTAACTTGAAACGTTTCTGTTCCAACTGGTATTGAAGCCCCAGTGAACGAATAACTTCCACATCCTAATGTTAGAAATGTAATTAGAATATAAAATATTTTTATTTTAAAGTTCAATATCATGTTGTTTGATTTTTCTATAAAGTGTCCTTTCAGAAATACCTAATTCACTAGCTGCGGCTTTTCTTTTGCCATTATTTCTTTCAAGTGCTTTAATTATTAATTCTAGTTCTTTATCTTGAATAGATAAAGTTTCTTCTTCTCTTATTTCCTCTGCAAAATCAAATTTATTCTTAGACGACATGGATATATTAAAATTATCTTCTTTTTCTTTAATTTCTATTAATCCAGTGTCTTTGTCATTATTTGAGTGTTCACTATTTGATTTTTCAAAAATATTAATTTCTTCTTTATCATAATTAACAGATCTATCTTCATTTTTTAAATGATTAGTAATTTTTTTTAAATCATTTAAATCTTTTTTCATGTCAAACAAAACTTTATAAAGTATTTCTCTTTCATTTGAAAAATCACTTGCTGATTTTTTATCAATTATCGCTGGAAAATTTGAATTAAAATCAGGTAAATAAGTTTGAAGAAGAGACCCTGAAATATTTCTTTCTTCTTCTAATACAGACAACTGCTCAGCTATATTTCTGAGTTGGCGAATATTTCCGTTCCAACGGTAAATATTCAATAATTTTTGAGCTGCTTCATCTAATCTAATAGTTGGCATGTTGTATTTTTTAGCAAAATCACTAGCAAATTTCCTAAATAATAGATGAATGTCTTCCTTTCTTTCCCTTAAGGGAGGAATTTTAATTTCGACAGTACTTAGCCTGTAATATAGATCTTCTCTAAACTTGCCTTTCTGGATTGCTTTCTCCATGTCTAAATTAGTGGCAGACACGATTCTAACGTTAGTCTTTTGGACATTTGAAGCACCTACCTTGATAAATTCCCCATTTTCTAAAACTCTTAGCAGCCTTACTTGAGTAGTTAATGGAAGTTCTCCAACTTCATCAAGAAAGATTGTACCACCATCTGCTACTTCAAAATATCCTTTTCGCGCGCTAGTAGCTCCAGTAAAAGCTCCTTTTTCGTGACCAAATAACTCTGAATCAATAGTCCCCTCTGGGATGGCTCCACAATTTACCGCTATGTATTTATTGTGTTTCCTATTGGATAATTGATGGATTATTTTAGGATAACTTTCTTTACCAACACCACTTTCACCAATTACAAGTACTGAAATATCTGTTGGAGAGACTCTAATTGCTTTTTCAATCGATCTATTTAAAATAGGGTCATTTCCTATTATTCCAAAACGTTGCTTAATATTTACTGTTGAAGATTCCATTTTTTATTTTATTGAATAGCCAGTAGCTTGGCCTATTAAAGTTGCTGAAGTACAGCTATTAACTTCGACATTAACAAATTCTCCAACATTATAAAATTCTTTAGGAAATACTACTACCGTGTTCTGTTCATTTCTTCCACTCCAAAAAAGATTAGATTTTTTAGATTCTTTTTCAATTAATACTTCTACAAATTTCCCAATATATTGATTAGTTCTATAACTACTGTGTTTACGTTGCAAATCAATTATCTGTTGTAATCTAATTTTTTTTACTTCTTCGGCAATATTATCATCAAATTTTTTACCTGCATAAGTCCCGGGTCTTTCAGAATATTTAAACATGTAACCAAAATCATATTTTATTTCATCCATTAAATCCAGCGTTAGCTTGTGGTCCTCTTCAGATTCATTAGGAAATCCAGTAATCATATCATGGGAAATTCCACATTCTGGAATAATTGTTTTTATCTCCTTAATCAGAGTTAAGTACTCTTTTCTTGTATGTTGCCTATTCATTGCTTTTAAAACATCGTCACTTCCAGACTGAACAGGCAAGTGTATGTAGTTGCAAATATTTTTATAACTAGACATTGTCTTAATAACATTTAGACTCATATCTTGAGGATTAGATGTAGAAAAACGTATTCTTAGTTTTGGAAAAGACTCAGCAACTAATTTTAATAATTTTGAAAAATCAATAGATGATTTTTTTCTTAAATCGCTTATTTTCCCAAAATCCTTTTTTAAACCTCCACCATACCACAAATAACTGTCTACATTTTGACCTAATAAGGTAACTTCCTTGTAATTCGAATCAACTAATTGTTGAATTTCTTTTAAGATACTTTTAGGGTCTCTGCTTCTTTCTCTCCCTCTTGTGAAAGGTACTACGCAGAAAGTACACATATTATCACATCCTCTTGTTATTGATACAAAAGCAGTTACTCCATTGGAGGACAATCTAATTGGACTAACATCTCCATAAGTTTCATCTTTTGACAAAATAACATTTACTGCACTTCTTCCATCATTTATTTCTTCAATTAAGTTAGGAAGATCTTTGTAAGCATCTGGTCCAACAACTAGATCAACAATTTTTTCTTCATCTAAAAACTTATCTTTCAATCTCTCCGCCATGCAACCAAGAACACCAACTTTTAATTTTTTATTATGTTTTTTTAGTTTATTAAAACTTTCAAGTCTTTTTCTTACAGTAAGCTCAGCTTTTTCTCTAATTGAACATGTGTTTAATAGTATTAAATCAGCTTCATTTAGATCTGTTGTAGAAACATAACCATGATTGGATACAATAGAAGCAACAACTTCACTATCTGCAAAATTCATTTGGCAGCCATAACTTTCTATATAGAATCTCTTAGAAATAACCTGTTCCTTCTTGGTTTCTAACTTCTCATTTTTCACTTCTAATTCAACACTCATGAATCTTTTTATTAAAATATGATACAAATATAATTATTATAAATAAATTATGACAATATGTCAGTAATGTTTTAATTAATAATTGAAGTATTTTGATGATGGAAAAAAATAATAAAAAAAATAATATACTTTTGTGATCTCAAATTCGAAATAAATGTCCAAAAATTTAGTAATTGTAGAATCTCCTGCGAAAGCAAAAACGATTGAAAAATATTTAGGAAGTGATTTTAAAGTTTCCTCTAGTTATGGTCATATTTCAGATCTACCTTCAAAAGAATTGGGAGTAGATGTTGAAAACGATTTTAAACCTAAGTACATTATTTCAAAAGACAAAAAAGATGTAGTAAAGGATTTAAAGAAAAAAGCTTTAGCAGCTGATTTTGTTTGGTTAGCAAGTGATGAAGATCGTGAAGGTGAGGCTATTGCTTGGCATTTGTTTGAAAGTTTAAAACTTGAAAAAGCTAAAACAAAAAGAATAGTTTTTCGTGAAATTACAAAAAGTGCAATCTTAAAAGCGATTGAAAACCCTAGAGAAATTAACTATAATTTAGTAAATGCTCAACAGGCAAGAAGGGTTATTGATAGACTTGTTGGTTTTGAAATTTCACCAATTTTATGGAGAAAAGTTAAGGGGGGGCTTTCTGCAGGAAGAGTTCAATCTGTTGCAGTGAGACTTTTAGTAGATAGAGAAAATGAAATTAATGACTTTATTTCAAATTCCTCATTTAAAGTTTCTGCTAAATTCAGCAATGCAAATAATGTCGAGTTTATAGCACAGCATTCAGGTGGTTTTAGTTCTTTAGAGGATGCCAATGCTTTTTTAGAAAAAAGTATTAATTCTAAATTTAATATTTTATCTATCGATAAAAAGCCTTTCAAAAAATCGGCTTCAGCTCCTTTCACTACTTCTACTTTACAGCAAGAAGCTTCCAGAAAGCTTGGGTTTAGTGTAAGTAGAACTATGTCTGCAGCCCAAAGATTATACGAATCTGGTAATATAACATACATGAGAACAGACAGTGTTAACCTGTCTGATGATGCTTTAAAATCTGCAGAAGCTGTAATTTCCAAAAATTACGGAGACCAATATTCAAGAAGGAAAAAATATCAAAATAAAAACAAAGGTGCTCAGGAAGCACATGAGGCTATCAGACCGACTAATTTAGCTAACAAAGAAGTTAAAATGGAATCTGATCAATCCAAGTTATATAAATTGATTTGGCTTAGAACTATTGCTTCTCAGATGAGTGATGCTACTTTAGAGCGTACAACTTTTAAGATTGGGGCAAATAATTATAGTGATGAATTTATAACTAAAGGAGAAGTAATTAAATTTGATGGATTTTTAAAAGTATATATTGACGGAACTGACAACGAGGAAGATCAAAGCAATAGTGGAATACTACCTTCTTTAAATAAAGGAGAGGATTTGAGTAATTTAAAAATGATCGCTACAGAGAAATTTTCTCGTCCTCCTTACAGATATTCTGAAGCAGCACTTGTAAAAAAAATGGAAGAATTAGGGATAGGTAGGCCATCAACATATGCCCCAACTATTACTACTATTCAAAACAGAAAATATGTAGTTAAAGGTACTTTTGAAGGAAGTGAAAGGGAATACAGGGAGCTTGTATTAAAAGAAGGTTCTATAATTACTAATAACGCAGTTGAAAATACTGGTTCGGATAAAGGTAAGTTGGTTCCAACTGAAGTAGGAATTGTAGTTACAGACTTTTTGGTGAAAAACTTTCAAGATATTCTGAATTACAACTTTACTGCCAGTGTAGAGCAGGATTTTGATAAAATTGCAAGTGGAGATAAAAAATGGACTAATTTTTTAAAAGATTTTTATTCCTCATTTCACCCTGTGGTTGAAGATGTTCAGCAGAATGCTGCACGTGAAACCGGAGAAAGAATATTAGGAGAAGATCCGAACTCAGGGAGAAAAGTTAGTGTACGTTTAGGGAAATTTGGTCCAATGGCACAGATTGGGACTGTTGACGAGGAGGAAAAGCCAATTTTTGCAGGACTGCTTCCTGATCAGAAAATAAGTAAAATTACTTTAGAAGAAACATTAAATCTTTTTAAACTACCATGTTATTTAGGAGATTTTGAAAATGAAAAAATTGAATCTAATTCAGGAAGGTTTGGACCGTATGTAAAACATAACAGTATTTTTGTTTCCTTACCAAAAGGGTTGAGTCCTCTGGAGATTTCATTGGACAAAGCAATTGAACTGATTTTAGAAAAGAGAAAAGCTGATGCTCCAATAAGTAATTATGACGGGTTTGATGTAAGTAAAGGCAAAGGAAGGTTTGGTCCATTTATAAAATGGAATGGATTATTTATCAATATTAATAAGAATTATGATTTTGATAACTTAAGTAATGAGGATTGTGCTAATTTGATTGAAGCAAAAAAGAAGAAAGAAGCAGAAAAGCTGTTAAGATCTTGGGATGAAGAAGGTATTAGAATTGAAAAAGCTAGGTGGGGGAGATTCAATGTAATTAAAGGTAAAGTTAAAGTCGAACTTCCAAAAGGAACTGACGTGGACAAGTATACTATTGATGATGTTAAAGCATTATTTCAAAAAAAGAAAACCAAAAAAGTAAAAAAAGCTCCTTCAAAAAGTAAAAAATAGAAATGATAGCTGAGTACCTATCTCCAATTAGTAAAGAAATTATTGATTTCAAAAACAGGTTACCCCCTTCAACAATTGGAAAAACTATTTCTGTATTCGACTCTAATAAGCCAAATTTAAAAGATATAGATATTGCTATTATTGGCTTAAATGAATCTCGTAATTCAATTGAAAAAAATAAAAAATATTTAGATGTTAATTCATTTAGAGAGGAATTTTATTCTCTTTTCTTTGGAGATTGGAAAGTTAATATTATGGACATGGGTGATGTTCTTAACGGTGAAACTCCGCTTGATACTTACTTTGCGGTTAAATCTATAAATGCAACTTTAATAGATAAAAATATAATTTCTTTTTTTATTGGAGGTTCGCAGGATTTAACATTTGCAATATATCAATCTTATTATTTTAAAGAAAAGTATGTTAATTTGACTTCAATTGATAATAAGTTTGATTTCGGACATATTAAAAAAGATTTTGATTCGTCCTCTTATATGTCTAAAATAATAATGGATGAAAAAAACAAACTCAGTCATTATTGTAATATTGGTTTTCAAACTTTTTTAAATTCTCAAGAAGAATTGGATTTATTAGAAAAATTTCATTTTGAATCTTACAGGCTAGGAGAATTAAATAAAAAAATTGATTTGGTTGAGCCTTGTTTGAGGTTTACTGATCTTTTATCAATTGATTTTAGATCTATTAAAGCTTCTGAATTAGATTTTATACATAATTATCCAAACGGTTTTGAAAGCAGTCAAATATGCTCTATTTCAAGATACGCAGGCATGAGTAACAGGATTTCTAGTATGGGTATTTTTGAAGTTTTTAATAACATCATTTCCAGTACTTTATTAGCTCAAACGGTTTGGTATTTTGTTGAGGGTTATTGTTTGAGAATTAAAGAAGATCCTAAATCTAAAAATTTTAAAGGAAAATGTTTTCATGTTAGTCTTGGAAATCAAGAATTGAAATTTTACAATAGTGATTTAAGTCAAAAGTGGTGGTGTGAATTAACTTACGAAAGCAATAAAGTAGTTGATTTTGCGTTAATTCCATGTAATTATGATGATTATTTGAGTGCTTGCAATGATAATATTTCAGATAAATTACTGCTAAGTTTAAAAAGAAATTTCATTTAATTAAACCAAAAGGCTATTTTAGTATATTAAATATTGTTATTTTTATGGGCTTTAAGTTGAACAAAATTAATCTTTCATTGAAAAAAATATTATTATTTTTCGTTTTAACGACCTTTATTGTGTCCTGTTCTAAATCTGATAGGGGGGAGCTTACTGGCACTCAAGCTAAAAAGTTTTTTCCCGATAAACCAACTGGCATGACTTTAGTTCCAAGTGGCTCGTATTTGATGGGAATGTCTGACGATGACATGGCTCAACTGCAAAATGCACCTGTAAGTACGGTTTCAATCAAAGCATTTTATATGGATGAAACAGAAATAACAAATGGTGAATACAGACAGTTTGTTAATTGGGTTAGAGATTCTGTAGTTAGAGATGCCCTTGCGAAAAGAACTATTTTTGATTTAGGCGAAGCGCCCTCTCAAGAAGATTTAGATAAAGATAATAGTATTAATCAATTTTATCCTAAGTATGAAATAGCAGAAGATATCGCAGATGAAGAAAAGGGGGGTTATATTCTTTATAAAGAAGACAATCTAATAGGAATTGATTTTTCTGATAAGAACACGTATGTCTTAAATTATAATAATGATTTAATTTGGGAAAGGGACAATTATCCCGATTTAGCTTATGCTCAGGTTATGGAGGGAGAGTTTGAAGAAGGTACTGGTTTCTTTTTGCCAAAAGAAGAATCTTTCAATGGAGAAAGAACTTTTAATACAAAAAAAATTGAATATACTTATACTACTTTTGATGCTGAATCTGCTATTGAATCTAATAGCGAGTCAAGAAAAAATTTCTTCAAAGAAAAAAGTTTAGCTATTTATCCAGATACTACAGCGTGGATAAAAGATTTTTCTTACAGTTACAACGAGCCAATGCATAACGATTATTTTTGGCATGATGCTTATGCTGATTATCCTGTTGTAGGAGTATCATGGGAGCAGGCTAAAGCTTTCGCTCACTGGAGAACAATGTATAAGAACCAATATCAAAGGACAAAAAGAAAAAAAGGTCAAAGAGTAGCTTCTTTTAGATTACCAAGTGAAGCAGAGTGGGAATATGCAGCTAGAGGCGGTTTAGAATCTGCAACGTACCCTTGGGGAGGTCCTTATACGATAGACTCTAAAGGCTGTTTTTTAGCAAACTTCAAACCAAACAGAGGAGATTATGCTTCTGATAACGCATTATACACTGTTGAATCAAAATCGTATTGGCCAAATGACTTCGGTCTATATAACATGTCAGGAAATGTTTCGGAGTGGACAGAATCATCTTATGATAAAGGTTCTTATAACTTTGATTCTGGCTTAAATCCTAATATTTCAGATTCTACTAATTTAAGAAAAGTTGTTAGAGGAGGGTCATGGAAAGATGTGGCTTATTTTTTAAGAGTAAGTTCTAGAGATTACGAATATAAAGATGAAAAAAGGTCTTATATAGGATTTAGGACTGTTCAAGATTATTTAGGTGAAGATATTGGCTTAAATCAAAATCCTAATAAAATATTTTAGAAAACAATAAATTATTATAAACAATTAAAATCAACAAAATGAAAGGTATTAAACACAAAAGATTTTTTATTCCAGATAACATATTAGAATTGTTCTTTGGTTTGGGTGCAGCCATTGTAATTATCGGGGCTCTTTTAAAATTAACTCATTCAGATTTTTTATTTTCTGGTAATACATGGTTAACATTTGGTCTTGTTACCGAGGCAGTAATTTTTAGTATTTCTGGAATAAAAGGCTACATGACTATAGATCCTGATGGGTTTGAAAAAGGAGATGATATAGAAACGTTAGAGGTTGAAACTCACGAGCTTGCAAAATCAGTCGCAACGACTATAAATAAATTGAGTCTTTTAAATGAAGACTTAACAGCTGCAAGTACGTCTATAGGTGCGCTTCACGTTCCTGCTGACATGAACTCTCATATGAGCGACTATAATGCCAACATTCATACTGGTGCTGTCAAGCTTGATGAAATTAATAAACTTTATGAATCATTAAGTAGTCATTTAGTTGAAGTTAATTCATCCACAAGTGAGATGCATGTTCCTGAAGGCTTAAACGAAGAATTAGCTAAAATGAAAAATAAAGTAGCGCAACTTAACGAAAAATACAAAGGAGTGCTTAATGCGATGAATCAATAATAAATCATATGGCAGCAAAATTAGATACAAGACAGAAAATGATAAACATGATGTACCTCGTGTTTATTGCAATGCTTGCTCTGAATATTGGTAAAGAAGTACTTGCTACAATTGGTATTCTAAATACAGATTTAGAATCTTCAATTGTTGCTTTAGAAAACTCTTCTAAATCCAGTTATGCTCAAATAAAATCTAATGAAGGTAGTTTAGATTATAAAATTGCAGCAAGTAAAGTAACTGAAATTCAAAACGCATCAGATGATTTTTATAACTTCCTTCAGCAAATCAAAGACTCTTTGATTAATGCTGATGAGAAAAAGTATATGAAAGAAGTCAAAGTTAAGGGAGATGAAGATGTGATTATGACAGTTATGGATTATCAAAAAATGGATAAATCACAAACTCTAGATGATTACTTTTTTGAAGGAGATTTAAAAACCGTTAATGGTGAATTATTTATTTCAAGCTTTAAAGGCTATCCAACAAATGTTAATACTATTTTAGATGCTATTGTTTTTTTAGAAACTAGCAGTGAAAAAGAAAATAAAATATCCTATAATTTTGAATCTGTAAAAGGAGATTTACAAAGTAGATTTAAATATCAGGATCTTGTAACCAATAGCGAGGGAGTTAAGCAACCTTATTTGGAATATAATTTTAAAGGTTTTCCTGTAATTGCATCGATTGCTAAACTTACCAAAATACAAGGTGATATAAGATATGTTGAAAGTAAAATTTTAAATGAAATCTTGCAATCTATTACTGGAAAAGGAGTTAGTATTGATACTTTTCAGACTTTATTAGAAACTTCCAAACCGGTGTATTATACTAGTGACGTAATTGACGCGGCTATTGTGATGGGGAAAAAAGATGAAGGATATAAGCCCGATGAGGTCAAGCTATTTATAAACGGCAAGCCCTTAAGTGATAATGAATTTTATATTGAAAGTGGTAAAGTTGTTCTTAAGAAAAGATTGAATTCGCCTGGAACTTATTCTCTTACCGGAACGATTTCCAAAAAAGATGCCGACACTCAAGAGCTTAAATCGATTCCAGTAGATCAAAAGATCGTAGTGATTAGCGAGCCTAATTCTGCTGTAGTTTCTGCTGACAACATGAAAGTATTTTATAGAGGCTTAAGAAATCCAACATCAATTTCTATCCCTGGTGTTGCAGCCAATACAATTAGACCATCTAGTAATGGCGGAAAATTCGTAAAAGTTAAAGGAGGTTGGGGCGCCGTGCCTACTTCAGATCCAAAAGTAAAAACGATGAAAGTTAGTGTTTTGGGTAAATTAAACGGAAAAGATAAAAGATTTGATGGAGGGCAGTTCAGAATATTAGAGCCACCACCTGGTGAAGGATCTGTTAAGGTTAATAAAGATTTTTATAAACCCACTGAGAATGTTCCAAAAAGATACCTTTCAAATGGTATGATTACTGGAAATAAACCAGCAGATTTTTTATATGATTTTATTATTGAAGTAACATCTTTTGATATTAAAGTAGGAAATTCTCCTTCTAAAAAAGTTGTCGGAAATTCTCCAAGATCAAATAAGCAAGCTGTTGCTGATATAAACAGTCAGGGAAGAGGAACTGTGGTTAGGATATCTAATATTAAAGCAAGTGCTAAAGATGGAGACTTTGTGAATCCAAATTATGTTGTTAAAGATTTTATTGTAATTCTAGAATGAAAAAATATATAATTATATTAAGTATCGTCGTTTTTGCATTTGACTCGCACGCTCAGTCAAATATATTAAATGCAGTTTCACCTGAAGAAATTGGAATTCAAAATCTTGACCAGATTCAATCAGATCAAGATTCATTTTTAGATTATGATTATATTGACGACAGAGATATTCTTTGGTCTAGAATTGTCTATGAAAAAATTGATTTAAACGAGCGTTTAAATTTCCCTCTATTATTTCCAGTAAATGACGAAACTTACGAAAGAAATAGAAAATCTTTATGGAGGGTTTTAAAAGAAAATATTTTAAATAAAAATATCACTAAACTCTATTTCAACAGAAATGATAATTTTAAGGATTCCATGACCTTTAAGGACATTATGGAGGTAATTTCTCTTTCAGAAGAGATTAATGGTGTTGCAATGGAACCAGAAGTAATTAAGTCAATTGATATCAGTGCCTATAGAATTAAAGGTATGTGGTACTTTGATAAAAGACAAGGAGAGATGAGGTATAGACTACTTGGCATTATGCCAATTGGTAAAAATATTAAAGATGACGACGGAAAAAATAATACAGATTTGTTTTGGATCTGGTATCCAAGTATTAGAAAAATTTTACACAAGGAGCTTGTTTTTAATGATCAAAATAATGCCAACAGAATATCTTTCGATCAACTTTTAGTATCCAGACGTTTTAGCTCTTACATATACAAGACTGATAACATTTATGGGGACAGAGCTATTAAAGATTACAAGAACCCTGGGTTAGAGTCTATACTAGAATCTGAAAGAATTAAAAAAGAAATTCTTGATTTTGAACAAGACATGTGGAATCGATAAGTGTTTTTTCTTATTAGCTTAACTGAATCAATTCATTAAAAAAACTCCCTAATTTATAGTTATCTCGCTAGCAGTGGCCGCTTTATTGGTTTATGCTAATAATACTTTTTTAGAACTAACTCTAAAGTTTTCTTTTTTCTCTCATATTATTATAATACAATTTGATAGTTAAATATTAGTATAAGTTTTTCTTATAATTTTATTAATAATTTAAATTAATCATAAATTATTAATTAATAATTTTATTTTTATTATATATATTTTAATTATTACTCTGTTAAATAGAACTAGTTTTATTATAGTTTCTATTTTTTAATTAAATATTTTTTAAAGAAAATATAATTTTTTAGTTTGTTTTATACATGCTGTAGATTTCATATTGTTTTTTTTATTAAATTAGATATATCGATAAATTTTTAAGTTTAATCGATTCAAGGGGCATAATCACCCCTTTTTACACTGTAACGTTTAACATTTAATACAAGCTTATAAAACAATTTTAACCCATGTTTCGCTTTTATGATTGAAAATAAATTAATATTTATTTGTCAATTTTTGCGTGCATACCTTTTAAATATAATTATGAATAAATTTCTTTCCCTACTTTTTTTATCATTCACAATTTTAACTTATTCACAAAGTGCTCCAGTAGCCAGCGATGAAGTTATTGCTGTTAATGAAGGTTTAACTAAAACCGGAACCCTTGATGGTACGGATGCTGATAGTAATGCTTTATCATGGACTGTTGTTGGTGTCCCCAAACACGGTACTTTAACATTGAACACAAATGGTTCATACTCTTATGTTCATTCAGGTTCTGAAACTACATCAGATACTTTTACTTTTAAAGCAACTGATAATTCTACAGATAAGTTAGAATCTGATATTGCTACAGCCACCATTACTATTACACCAGTTAATGATGCTCCAACTCTTGCTTCTCCAATTTCCATTACAGTGGATGAGGAAGGGACGATTGAAACCATTTTAGGAGCCAGCGATGAAGAAGGTGCAACTATAGTATATTCTGTTGTTACTGCTCCTCAACAGGGAACCTTTACTCTTAGCGCTTCAACTGGTATAGGTTACTATACTCACAATGGCTCTGAAACTACATCTGATACCATTACTGTTAGAGCAAAAGAATCAGATGGCGCTCTAGCTTTCACGGACGCTGTAATTAATGTAACTGTTACTGCTGTTAATGACGCTCCAGCTGTAAGTGATGGAGAATTAACTATTAATGAAGCAGCAACATCTGATCCAATTGCATTTACTGCTTCTGATGCTGAAACATCAGCTGAAGGATTAACTATAGCTATAACTAGTCAAGGGAATAATGGTACTGCTACGGTTTCAGGTTTAAAGTTTAGTTATGTACACGATGGTTCTGAAACAACTACTGATTCTTTTGGATTTAGTGTTTCTGATGGTGTGTTAAGTTCTACAGGAACCATTAATATTGTAGTTCTTCCTGTAAATGATAACCCATTAGGGGTAGCCGATCTTTATTTTATTTCTACTAATAACAACCTTGCAATGGATGCTGCAAAAGGAGTTTTGAGAAATGATACAGATGCGGATACAGATTTTTCTACTTTAACAGCTTCTTTAGGATCTACCACTGCGCAATATGGAACAGTCGAATTAGCAGCAGATGGATCTTTTACTTACATTACAACAACTGAAGGAGCTAGTGCAAGCTACACTACCGATACATTTTCTTATAAAGTCAATGATGGTGCTTCTGATAGTGCTGAAACTACAGTAACACTTGAAGTAGCTACAGTTATAGCAACTCCAGATGCTTTTACCAATACTGAGGGAGGAACACTTCAGGTTCCTGCTTCTACAGGAGTTATTTCTAATGATATTGAAACAAACAATTTAACTGTAACTGCTGAAGTTGTTAATAAACCAGCTTATGGAGTATTAACTTTTGCAGCTGATGGAAGTTTTTCATATGTTCATGATGGTTCAGAAAATTTAAGAGATGTTTTTACTTATAAATTAAAGAATGCTAACGATGA
>Ga0209383_1000213_pt1 | contig 42711 bp, 40 predicted proteins | sample CoawatmetaG02DNA_FD_187510 | JGI IMG/M metagenome (GOLD analysis project Ga0209383, IMG submission 187510) | Marine microbial communities from the West Antarctic Peninsula - Coastal water metaG029-DNA (SPAdes) (version 2) | ecosystem: Environmental > Aquatic > Marine > Coastal ...
CTCAACCAAGATTTTTACAAGCATTAATTGCTTCTGCATTTGCTTATGCTGTAATGGCATTTTTAATGACAGCCACACCAATAAGTATGCATGTAATGGAAAAAATAAGTTTAACTAAAACAGGATTAGTAATTCAACTTCATATTGCAGCTATGTTTTTACCATCATTAGTTACAGGTAATTTGATAAGAAAATTTGGACATAGTAAAATAATGTATGCTGGAGTTTTTTTATTTTTGATAACAGTTTTAACTAGTTTGTTTGATCAAAATTTTACTAATTATCTAATTGCATTAGTGTTTTTAGGATTTGGTTGGAATTTTTTATTTATATCAGGAACAAGCTTGTTAGTTTTGTCTTATAGGGAAAATGAAAAATTTAAAGCACAAGGTTTTAATGATTTAATAGTTTATTCAATCCAAGCAACTGCCAGTTTATCTGCAGGAGTTTTCCTAACCCTAACAAGCTGGAAAACAATGAATTTGGTTTGTATAACTTTTTTAGTTTTAATTATTTTATCAACAGTGAGAGCCGATATTAAAGAAAGAAAATAAAAGTGGAATTTTTATCATACTTTGAGCTTAGTTTAGTCGAAATTTCCTTTATAGTATTTGTAGTATTTATTGCTTCAATAATAAGAGGCTTCAATGGCTTTGGTTTTTCAGCAACATGTATTTCTGGTTTCTCTTTTATACTTCCTGCAATAGAAATAGTTCCAATTATACTAGGCTTAGAGGTAATAATTAGCATTTTTATGGTTCCATATGTATGGAACAAAATAGATTGGAATTTTGTTTTTAAATTATTGATAGGAATAATTATTGGTTCCCCTATAGGTCTTTATTTATTAAAATATCTATCTTCAGATGTAACACACCTAACTGTTTGTGTATTAGTAATATTTTTTTCATTTTTACTAATGAAGGGGTATGAAAACAAAAAAATTGATAATAGTTATGCAAAAATGTTTACAGGAATAATTTCTGGAACATTGAATGGACTTACAACATTGGGTGGTATGCCAGTGGCACTCTTTTTATTAGTTACAAGTATTCAGCCTGCAGTAATTAGAGGTTCATTAGCTGCGTTATTTTTTTTGACAGACATTTATGCTTTCGTTCTCAGTTTTTTGGCTGGCATTGTAGATATAACTACTATCTATAGGACACTTCCATTGATTATTATTTTACCGATAGGCGTCTATATTGGTGATAAATTCTTTGTTAAAAGTAAAGAAGAGACCTACAGAAAAGTTGTTTTTTACTTCCTTGTATTCATTTCAATATTTGGAGTGTTTAGAGCTATCAGTAATTTTTAAATAAAAAAACCCCCAGCAATTTTAACTGCTAGGGGTTTTAAAAGTAAGATGTTAATTATCTTTGTTTTTTATTCTTAAATTTTCCACCTTTGATTTCTTTTTCTAAAAAAGAACCTTCAGCTTCACCAACACCAGTAAAAGAAACTCCAGTTGCACCTTCGTAGTCAACTTTTTTACCTTTAGCTAATAAATCTAAACCTTTTTTAAGTTCACCTGGATAAATTTTAGTTCCAGGACCGTTAGCAACATCCATTACATTTTTAGCAATAGAAGCTCTATCAGCTGATCCACCTGCTTGCATCGCAAGAACGATTAAAGCTGCTGCATCATAAGATTCACCAGTGTAAGGTCCAGACGAGTCAATTCCAGCTGCTTTAGCAACTGAAGCAAAAGTTCCTGCCGTTTTTTTATTCATTGAACCAGGCATTGAACCAAAAGATTTATTTAAATCTTTTCCAAAAGCATCAGTTAACGAGTCACCAATCATACCATCAGATAAAATAAATTTATCAAATGCACCAGAGTCTAAAGAACCTTGAATAATTCCTTTTCCACCTTGGTCTAGGTAACCAATTACTGCTACTGCATCACCACCTGCTGACGCTAAAGTAGCTACTTCAGATGAGTAATCAGCTTTTCCATCTTCATGAGCAGATACAATTGTTACTTTAATACCATGAGCTTTTACAGCTGCTGCATAAACATCAGCTAAACCTTTTCCATAGTCATTGTTAGTGTAAGTAATTGCTACACTTTTGATTCTTCTGTCTTTAGTAATATCAGCTAAAATCTGACCACCTCTAGCATCAGATGGGGCTGTTCTAAAAAAGAAACCCTTATCATCTAAAGCTGTAAGTCCTGGCGAAGTTGCTGATGGTGAAATCATTACTACACCATTTGGTACAGCAACATTAGATGCGATAGCACCAGTTACACCTGAACAGTCAGCACCCATAATTGCTGCAACACCTTGTGCGATAACACCTTCTGCTGCTGCTGTTGCTGCTGCTGAATCAACACAAGTTGAGTCTGCTCTTACTACTGAAATAGTTTCTCCACCTAATAGCGAACCTGAATCAGAAGCTTCTTTAAAAGCAAGCTCTGCAGATGCAGCCATAGCTGGTGTTAGAGATTCAATAGGACCAGTAAATCCTAATATAATTCCCATCTTAACTTCTGCGAATGTACTCGTTGTAAACGTTGAAACGAATATAAATGCAGCAATAAATAGTTTTTTCATTATTTTCCTCTTTGATTGTTAACAATTTATAAAAAGCTGATTAAATTATGATTAATCTAGTATTTCAATGGATAAATTACCTTATTTTATGAAGTAAAAGCACCGAACTTATGACAATTATACCCCCAACAAGAAATAAAATCGTTGGAACCTCATCAAATATTAAAAAAGTTAGCCCTATGCCAAAAATTGGAAATAAAGAGTAGGAGGGAAAGATTTGCCCCACTGTGTAGAATTTATACAAGTAAAACATTAGCAAGTGGGCGCCTAAGGAAACCACTATAGCCTGGTATGAAATTAATAACCAAGAGCTTAGATTTATTGATGTAATATTTAAAATTGTATCTCCTTCAATAAAATATGAAACAACAAATAATATTATAAAACCAAATAAGCCAGTAAATGCATTTGTTAAACTGATATCTAATTCTCTTAATCGTCTTGAGTAGACTTGAGCTAAAGCAAAAGATAAAGCCATCAAACTTGCAAAAAATAATCCTAGAAAGTTATCAACCAGTTTTGGATCAAAAAATATAATCATAATTCCAGCAAAAGCACTAAAGATTAATATCCATTTTTTTGTACTTATATTCTCACCAAGCATAACTGCACTTGCAAGAATTCCAAATGGTATTGCTAACTGGGATCCTACAATTACTGGAGATATAACTGTTGAATGATAAAGAGCTAGAGTCATAAATACATAAACCATAACTCCCATTGAAATAGAGAATGCTATCAAAGAAGGGAAATATTTTTTTTCTGGTATTTTAAATCTCCAAAAGGGTATTAGTAAGATTAACACTATTCCCATTCTAAGAGATGCCATAAGAATAGGGGGCACAGAGTCATTTAATACTAATTTAGTAAAAGGAAAAGCACTCCCATGAACTACTGCTATAAAAAGTAAAATTAATAAATGTTTTAACGGCAATTAACTATCCCATTGTGAATGGGTCAGTCATCGGTTTATCCGAAGAGTTATACCATGTCGTTTTTATTCTTGTATATTCTTTAATAGACTCAATGCCTGCCTCTTTTCCATAACCACTATCTTTAATTCCTCCAAATGGTGCCATAGGTGAAATTAATCTATATGTGTTAACAAAAACTATTCCAGCTCTAACAGCTTTAGATACCCTCATACCTCTGCCAAGGTTTGATGAATAAACTCCAGAGGATAATCCATACTTATTATCATTCATTAATTTAATAGCCTGCTCTTCTGTATCAAATTTCATTACAGACAATACTGGGCCAAATAATTCATTTTCAGCTGTAGGTAAGTTATGATTTTCACATTCAATTATTGTTGCAGGAAAATAATAACCTTTATTAGATATGTTGGATCTTTTGCCTCCACATCTAATTATTCCACCTTGTTCAATGGTAGCTTTAATATTTTTTTCTATATTTTCTAATTGTTTAAAACTATTTAAAGGACCCATTTGAGTATCCTTATCCATTGGTGCGCCCAATTTTATCTTTTCTGCTTTTGCTACTAATTTATCTAAAAATTCATCGTATATTTTAGACTGGATATAAAGTCTTGATCCTGCAATACAACTCTGGCCACTTGCACCAAAAATTCCAGCAGTAATTCCATTAAGAGCATTTTCTTGTTCAGCATCGTTAAATACAACGACTGGGCTTTTTCCACCAAGCTCCAAACTAACTTGGGATAAATTTTCAGCAGAGTTTTTAATAATATGTTTTGCTGTCTCAGGTCCACCAGTGAAAGCAATTCTCTCTACAAGATTATGTGTAGTTAGCGCTTTTCCACAAGGCTCACCTAAACCTGTGATTATATTTACTACTCCTTTTGGTATTCCTGACTTTTCAACTAATTTTGCAAATTCTAACAAAGTTACTGGTGCAAGCTCAGATGCTTTTATTACAACGGTATTTCCCATGGCTAATGCAGGGGCAAGTTTAACGGCTGTTAATAACATTTGGGAGTTCCACGGAATGATTGCAGCAACCACACCAATAGGTATTCGAGTAGTTGTTACTTGCATGTCTGGTTTGTCAATTGGTACAACTGTTCCTTCAACTTTATCAGCAAGACCTGCAAAGTAATCATAGTATTCAGCAATATAATTAGCTTGTGTTTTAGTTTCTCTAAAAATTTTTCCTGTATCAATAGTTTCTATAGTTCCAAGATGTTCAGCATTCTCTCTCAGTAAGTTTGCCAGAGACCTTAAATATTTAGCTCTATCTCTTGGATGTAAATTAGACCAGGAGTTATCAAAAGCTTTTTGTGCAGCCTTAACAGCTTTGTCTACATCTTTTGCATCTGCTTCAGGTACAGTTGCCCAAACTTCATTATTCTCTGGGTTTAAAGTTTCAATAGTTTTACCAGACTCAGACTCAACCCATTGACCGTCTATGTACATTTTAAAGTTTTGAATTTTTGTCATTTAATTATTAATAAAATTTTTAAGATTCATATTAACATCATCTGCACACTCTATACTACAAAGATGTTTTCCATTATTTATCTCAGTAAAACTTGAATTTATTAAATCATTAGATAAAGATTTTGACATCTCAACTGTTGAACCTAAATCATCTGATCCTGTCATCACCAGAGTTTTAGTTTTTATATTTTTAATCATACCAATATCATCTTGATGATAAGCAAATAGTTTATAGGCTTTCAAAAAATTTAAATGATCTTCATCATTTTTTGTTAAGATCTTTATAAATTGATCATAAATTTCTGGATGGTCATTTAAGTATTGATCTGTGAACCATCTTTTTAGTGATTGTTTTGAAATAGGTTTATTTAAGTTTGCTTGCTCAAATCTTTCTATGACCAAATTCCTTTGTTCCATAGTTCTTCCATATGTAGTTCCAAGCAATGTTAAGGTTTTTAATTTATTCTGAAATTTTGAAGTAAAGTCTAATGCAACTAATGAACCTAGAGAGAATCCAATTAAATTAATCTTATCTATTTTCAAAAATTGTAATAAATCATCTAATTGGTTTGAAAAATCATTCAAAGTAACTTCCTCTTTGCCATAAGGAGTTCTTCCATGACCTAACAAATCATAAGTAATTATTGAATGATCGTTTAAAGATTTAATTTGAGGCTCCCACATTCTATGATCTAGTCCAACACCATGAATGAATACTAATGGATCTGTATTATTATCAATAAATGAATAATAATTTTGATTTGAGTCAAAATTTTGAGACATCCAATTACTTAGGGTCTAGTCCCATTTCTTTCATATCTTGATAACGATCTCCTGTTCGTGCATGGGCTCTACCACTCGAGGCTCCACCGATAGCAATAACGATTTCATCATCAAAAGGGGCGTCGTGTATAGTAAATTCATGTGTAAGATAATAAGGTCTTAGACCAGAGTCTGTTTTATGCATCATTGGAATCGACATTTTAGATCCTGCAGGACTTCTTGTATTAGTAAAACTTAAATAAGAAGTACCACCAACAGCATCTCTAAATTTATTTCCAAATCTTAATGTATGGATAAATGCAGACGCATGTTCAATTTCACCATTTAAACCAACAGTTCCAGCCTTACCATAAGCTAAAATTTTTTCAGGAGAACCCATTTCTTTTATTAATTCTGAGACTAGAATAGTACCTAATTTGGGGGCTAAATCTAAAATGATTGGCTTTAAGTCTTCAACAAAACCTTTTCCATGCCATGGATTTTTAAATACAGCAGCAACGGATACTAATAACACTGGCTCCTCAGCTTCCTTACCACCTTCAATAAAAGTTTTATCAACAAATTTTGCAAATTTTCTTAATTCAAGTTTCATTAACTAGCCTTTTCTATATTTGAATTATCTAAATTAATTTTTGGTATCACTTCATCATTAAACAGTTTTAAGCTTCTCATGCAAGCATCATGCTCTATACCAGGAAAGTTAGACCATACTTGTAAGTTTTGTAAATTCAATTCAGATTTTAATTCATTTATTTTATTAACCACATATTCAGGTGTTCCAAATAATAAATTCCTTTTATGCAAAAAATCATAATTAAGTAAGTCTAATTTATGTTTTGTTTCTGGCAGCTCTTCTCCTGGATCCATGTGATTTCCTAACCCTCTCCAATGACAAACCCATTTCATATAATTAATTATATGTTCGCCAGCCATTTTTTCAGCTTCCTCCATAGTTTCAGCAATAAACATATCTCTAACTAAAGAAACGCCCTCTCCTAATGGTACATCTCTATTTTCTGCTTTAGATTTTGCATCTCTATAAATCTCAAATCTTTTCTTTAATGCTTTAACAGTAGGTATCCACATTATAGTGTTTAATCCATTTTGTGCAGCCCACTCAATCGATCTTGCTCCATCAACTACCTGCCATATTGGTGGATGTGGTTCTTGTTTTGGTTTTGGCACAACACTTAACTTTTTTATTTCACTTGTTTTTGTATCTAAAAATTTCTCACTAGGTGGGCTCATATCATGTTGCCAAGTAAAACCAGGAGTAGGGTAGGTATAAAACTCACCTTGATGACTAAAAAATTCTTCAGTCCAAGCTTTTTTCATCACTGTTAAAGTTTCATCAAATAATCTAAAATTTTTTGCCTGATCTTTTAAGTCAGCCTCTTTATTCATGTTGATAGCTTCTCTGCCATATATTCCTCTTCCAATACCTACATCAACTCTCCCTCCAGATAATTGATCTAGCAAAGCTATGTCTTCTGCAAGACGTATTGGATTATGAAAGGTAATTACATTGCAGGCTTGACCAATTCTAATTTGTTTAGTTCTAGCAGCAGCATCAACACCCATCATTAATGGGTTGGTGCAAGACTCCATTCCTTCATGATTAAAGTGATGCTCTGTATACCAAATCGAGTCCCAATTGTTCTCATCACAGTAAGTAGTGATTTCTTTAGTCTCGTTTAATAATTGATTGTAGGGTTTATGATCCCAATTAGTAGTGTTACAAAAATATCCAAATTTCATTCAAACCTCCTTAAATAATTAAATTTAAAGACGACTGATCCCACTTTCGTAACTACTTTAGTACCTTTTAAACCTAGTATAACGACGAGTTATATATCGCTTATAAAGTGAGGTTAAATTAACTAGACAAAATAATCAATATATTTAATCTTAGAATATAATTATATTCATGGAATCAAAGAAAATAGACCCCAAATTTAACCAGTACCAAAACCCCAAAATAGGGTTAGTGGCTCTTGCAAGCGACTATATGATTGAAAAAGATTTTATTAAAATAATTAAGGATAAAAAAATTGATTTTTTTGTTAATAGAATTGAGTGCTTTAATCCCCTGACAAGAGAAAATTTAATTAAGATGTCTGAAAAAGTAACAGAAGTAACAAGCGACATTCTTCCTGGTGAAAAAATTGATTGCGTTGCCTATGGGTGTACTTCAGGTACTATTGCTGCAGGCTATGACTCTATTGAAAAAAAAATAAAGAAAGCGAAACCAGAAGCTATAGTTACGACACCAAGTACAGCATCAATCAAAGCACTGAAAAAACTAAAAGTTAATAAGATTGCGATTTTCACACCTTATTCAAAAAAATTAAACGACGAAGTTTTAGAATTTTTTAAAAAAGAAAATTTTGAAATTACAGCAAACTCCTACTTTGGCATAGAGTCTGACATTGATATAGGAAAAATTGACCCTAGCCATCTATATGAGATTCTTTCAAAAATGGATTTAAATGGAGCTGATGCTTTATTTATTTCATGCACAGCTTTACCTGCTTTATCAATAATTGAAATGCTTGAAAAAAAACTAAATATAGCTGTACTTTCAAGCAACCAGACTTTAATTTGGGATACATTGAACTCAATTAACAATGAAGAGAACATCAGTGGTTTTGGAAAACTATTTAAAATTAACTAAATGAATTTTACAAAAGAAGAATACAAAGATAGATTAAAAAGAGTTCAAAAATCTATGCAGGAAAAAGGCATAGAACTATTAATCTCTAGTGATACAGCCAATATGAACTATTTAACTGGCTATGATGCTTGGTCGTTTTATTATGCTCAAGCTGTAATTGTTCATGTGAATGCTGATGAACCATTATGCTGGGTTAGAAAGCAAGATTCAGGTGGAGCTTATATAAAAACTTATTTAAAAAATGAAAATATTTTAGTTTATGATGAAAAATATATTCATACTTGGCCAGTGCACCCTTACGATAATTTAGTAGAAATTATAAAAGAAAGAAAATGGGATAAACTTACAATAGGTTTAGAAATGGATAGTCATTATTTTACAGCTTATTGTTATGAGAAAATGAAACAAGGGCTGCCAAATGTTAAGCTAAAAGATTCTGAAAGATTGGTTAATTGGGCTCGTGTTGTTAAATCTAATGCTGAGATAGAACTTATGAAATCTGCAGCAATAATTTCTCAAAAAGGAATGCAAACAGCAATTGATGTGATAAATCCAGGTATCAGGCAGTGTGATGCGGTGGGTGAAATTCAAAAAGCATTATTTTATGGAACCCCAGAGTTTGGTGGTGAATATTCAAGTATTGCAACGTTACTTCCAACAGGAAAAGGTACTTCAGCATCACATTTAACAGCAACACAAGATAAGTTTGTCGAGGGTGAGGCTACAATTATTGAACTTTCAGGGGTATATCAAAGGTACCATTGCCCAATGGCAAGAACAGTTTTACTTGGAAAACCTGATCAAATGAAAATTGACACTATGAATAAAACAAATGAGGCTCTTCAAGCTGGAATAGATGCAGCAAAACCTGGACAAACTGCAGATGATGTTGCGCAAGCCTTTTGGAAAATTCTAGATAAATATGGAATAGAAAAAACCTCTAGAACTGGTTATTCAATAGGAATTGGCTATCCACCTGATTGGGGTGAGCATACCCTTAATATATCTAAAGGCGATATGACTATTCTAGAACCAAATGTTACTTTTCATATGATTGCTGTAATGCAATTTGGAGGGTGGGGTGTTGAAGCATCAGAAGCAATACGAATAACCGATAAAGGGTGTGAGTTATTTTGTAATTTTTCAAAAGATCTTCATATTAAGTAATTGAAATAAAAAAACTTGATAAACAAGCTAACAAATGTTTTAAATCCCCTGGAGAAAATATGGCAAAAAATAATGAATTCGTAAAATTTGATAATGTAGACAAAAGTTATGATGGTAAGATTTTAGTTGTTAAAGGTTTGCAACTGGATATTGCTGAAGGTGAATTTGTAACAATGTTAGGACCCTCTGGTTCTGGAAAAACTACATGTTTAATGATGTTGGCAGGTTTTGAAACACCAACACATGGAGAAATTTACTTAGACGGTAATCCAATTTCAAACATTCCACCTCATAAAAGAGGAATAGGAATGGTATTTCAAAATTATGCTTTATTCCCTCATATGACCGTATATGAAAATTTAGCATTTCCATTACGGGTAAGAAAAATTCCAAAAGATGAAGCGGATAAAAAAATTGATAAAGCTTTATCAATGGTTTCTCTTCAAGGTTTTGAAGCAAGAATGCCAATGCAATTATCAGGAGGACAACAACAAAGAGTGGCGGTTGCAAGATCATTAGTGTTTGATCCACAAGTTGTATTGATGGATGAGCCACTTGGTGCTTTAGATAAAAATTTAAGAGAAAGCATGCAGTATGAGATTAAACATATTCACGAAAGTATTGGTGTAACAGTAGTTTATGTAACTCACGATCAAACTGAAGCATTAACAATGTCAAGCCGTATTGCAGTATTCAATGATGGTAAAGTTCAACAACTTTCAACTCCAGACGAATTATATGAAAGACCTGTTAATTCTTTTGTAGCAGAATTTATTGGAGAAAATAATACATTTGGTGGAACAGTTAGTGATATTGCAGGTGATACTTGTAAAGTTAAGTTAATTGATGGTACTGAAATTTTAGCAAACCCAATTTCTGTTAAAGCCAAAGGGGAAAAAACAACTGTATCATTAAGACCTGAACGAGCTTTGATCAATCCAAAAAATAAAATGGATAATAACCATAAAGGAAAAATTAAAGAAGTTATTTACCATGGTGACCATACAAGAGTTCGGATTGATTTATTGGGAAATGATCAGTTTATTTTAAAGATTCCTAACAGCACATCAAATTTAGATATTAAATTAGGAAATGATATTAATATTGGATGGAATATAAAAGATAGTAGAGCATTAGATCCAAAGTAAAAAATCAAAATTTTTTCAAAAAATAAAGGCTAATTAGCCATAATTGGCTGTTGACTAAACGCATCTATGTTGTTTTAGTGTCTCTTTAATAAAACGTTAACGTTAAATAGGAGAGAAAATGAAAAAATTAAGTAAACTATTACTTGCTCTATCTTTTGTACTTTCTATCACAACTTCAGCATTTGCAGTTACTGTAGTGTCTTGGGGTGGTGCTTACACTGAAAGTCAAAAATTAGGGTACGGCGATCCTACTGCTAAAAAACTTGGAATACCTGTTAATTGGGTAGACTATACAGGTGGATTATCAGAGATCAAAGCTCAAAAAGAAGCTGGAAAAATCACTTGGGACATCATTGATGTGTACGCAAAAGACACTATCATTGGTTGTGACGAAGGTATTTTTGTTGAATTCGATTTCGACAAAGACTTCTCACCTGCTCCAGATGGAACTAAAGCATCAGATGACTTCTTTACAAGCATGCCTTCTAAATGTGCTGTAGGAAATATTTTATACTCTTGGAACTTTGCATACAATCATGACAATGAAGTTTTTGCAAAAAAACAACCTAAGACTATGAAAGACTTTTTTAACACTAAAAAGTTTCCTGGAAAAAGATCTATCTATAAAGGTGCAATGTCTAACATAGAATTTGCTCAAGCAGCTTTAGGTACAAAAGCTGGCAAAGGTGGATCTAAGATCTATGACAAACTTTCAAAAGATGGTGGAGTTGATAAAGCGATAGCTAAAATCAAAGCACTATGTGATGATCCAAAAGGCGGATGTGTATTCTGGAATGCTGGAGCTCAGCCACCAGAACTATTAGCTAATGGTGAAGTTATCATGGCTACTGGTTGGAATGGTAGATTCTTTAATGCGCAAATGGAAGGAACTCCAATTACGCAAGTATGGGATACTCAAATTCTTGACTATGAATATTTCGCTATGGTTAAAGGTGGACCTAACGATGCTAATGGTAAAGCTATGAAAGTTCTTAGAGAAATGACAAGTACTGAAGGTCTAGCAGGAAGTGCTAAGTATATTGCTTACGCTCCTTGGAGAAAATCTTCAATCGCTATTATGGAAGCAGGAGAGCCTTGGTTTAAAGATGGTAAGACAGTAATGGTACCACATATGCCAACAGCACCTTCGAACACTAAATCATACGCTCTTATGAACCCTGAATTCTGGGCAGATAACCAGGATGAAATTGGTGAAAAATGGGAAGCTATGAAAGCTGGTCTGTAATTTAATTATAGATTAAACTTTTAATAAAATTTAGGGCGGTTAGAAAATAACCGCCCTTTTTTTTTAAATTATGACCACAGAACAAATTTTATCATCAGACGGAATACCTTTAGAAATCAGTTTAAAGAAAGCTGAAAGAAAAAATAAGATTAAAGCAATGTTGCTTGTTGCACCTTTGTTTTTATTTATTTTGATTACTTATTTAATGCCTATTGGTGACATGTTGTTTAGAAGTGTTGATGACCGTATGATAACAAGTAAGCTGCCCAATACCTTTGCGGCACTTGAAAAATGGGATGGTAAAGAGCTACCAGATGAAGCCACATATGAGGCTTTTTATAAAGATTTCTATCCACTGGCGATTGCGAAAGAATCAGGAAAATTATACCAAAGATTAAATTATGAAAAATCTGGTTTTAGCAGTGGATTAAAAAAGACAAATAGAAAAATTAAAAAATTTGAAAAAGGTAATTATAAAGAGCAGTTTATGGCAACACATAAGATTTGGAACAATGCTGAATATTGGGTTGCATTAAAAAATACTGCTCCTAAATGGTCTTATGCCAAATATTTAAAAGGTGTTGATTTAAAATTAGATCCAGACAGAAACATAGTTCAAATGCCAGAAGATAGAAAAATTTACAAAACTTTATGGCTTAGAACTTTAAAAGTAGCTTTTTTTGTTACTATATTTTGTTTTATACTTTCATATCCAATTGCCCATTTATTGGCAACTTTACCCATGAAATATAGTAATTTACTGATGATATGTGTATTGCTTCCTTTTTGGACGTCACTACTTGTTAGAACATCTAGTTGGATGGTTTTACTTCAGCAACAAGGTCCGATTAATGACTTTATTGTTATGCTTGGTCTTACAGCGAATGATAATAGACCTGAACTGATGTATAATGTAGTTGGAACTTTTGTTGCAATGACGCAAATTTTATTGCCATTCATGGTTCTTCCTCTTTACAGTGTAATGAAGACTATATCTCCAAGCTTAATGAGAGCTGGAAAATCTTTGGGTGGAACACCATTTGTTGCTTTTAGAAAAATATATTTCCCTTTAACAGTTCCAGGAATAGGTGCTGGATCATTATTGGTATTTATTTTAGCAATCGGATATTACATTACACCAGCATTAGTTGGTGGTGCCAGTGGATCATTAATTAGTAATACAATCGCTTATCATATGAAAAGTTCTTTGGACTGGGCTTTTGCCTCAGCATTGGGTGCGATGTTACTTGCTGGAGTTTTAGTAATTTACTGGCTTTATAATAAATTAGTAGGAATAGATAATATTAAACTAGGATAAATTTATGTCATTACCAAGCTACACACCTGTACACTATAGAATATGGCACTACACATATTTAACTATATGTGGCCTAGTATTTTTCTTTTTGATAGCTCCTTTATTTGTAATACTTCCGCTTTCATTTAATGCCGAACAATACATTCACTTTTCAGCTGGAATGATAGCACTCGATCCAGATGCATTCTCACTAAGATGGTACGAGGATATGATATGGGGAACCAAAAATCCTTGGGGCCTTGCTGCAAAAAATAGTATTATTATAGCTTTCTTTGCAACAATTGGTTCAACTATTCTTGGTACTGTTGCGGCATTAGGATTAAGTAGTAGGCACATGCCACACAAAGCAGCATTTATGGCTGTATTAATTTCACCTATGATTGTGCCTTTAATTATCTCTGGTACAGCAATATTTTTCTTTATGGCTAAAGTCGGATTAGCCTCAACATTTACAGGAATTATATTGGCTCACATTATTTTGGGAACACCATTTGTTGTAATAACAGTTACCGCAACGTTAACAGGATTTGATCACAGCGTGACAAGAGCTGCAGCAAGTCTTGGAAGTAATCCCGTAAATACATTTATGAAAGTTACGTTACCTTTAATTTTACCAGGTGTTATTTCAGGGGCGCTATTTGCATTTGTGACTTCTTTTGATGAGGTTGTAGTTGTAATGTTTTTAGCTGGACTTGAAAACACAACAATACCTATTCAAATGTGGGTAGGGTTAAGAGAACAATTAAGTCCAACTATTTTAGCTGTGGCCACTTGCTTAATAATCATGTCCACTTTAATTCTAGTTACAGCTGAATTATTAAGAAGAAGATCTGAGAGACTTAGAGGAATTAAGAGTTAATTCATTTACTAATTTCATTTTTTTTATTATAAAGAATTTTTCAATTTTTAAATCTTATGCAAATTAAAAAAGTAGTAGTTATCGGATCGGGAACAATGGGAAGTGGAATTGCAGCACATTTATGTAACGCAAATATTTCAGTAACATTATTAGACTTAAAAACAGAAATAAGTGAACAAGCAAGGGATAAAATTCATAAATCAAAACCTCCACTTTTATTAGATAAAACAAAAATAAATAATATTAAGGTTGGAAATATTGTAGATAACTTTTCAGAAGTAGCAGAAGCAGATTGGGTAGTAGAGGCTGTTGTTGAGAGAATAGATATTAAGCATGATATTTATAAAAAAATATTTAGAGAAAGAAAAAAAGGAGCAATAGTTTCTTCAAATACTTCATCTATACCTATTAAAGTCTTATCTGCACATTTATCTGAAGAAGAAAAAAAAGATTTTTGCATTACACACTTTTTTAATCCCGTAAGATATATGGGTCTTTTAGAGATAGTAAAAAATGAAAATAATGATCTAGAAAAAATAAATTCATTAAAGCAATTTTGTGAAAAAGAACTTGGAAAAGGTGCAATTGTTTGCAATGATACTCCTGGATTTTTAGGTAACAGAGTAGGTGTTTTTGCAATGCAAATTGCAATGACGGAAGCATTTAAAATGAAACTATCTATTGAAGAAGCTGACGCAATTTTTGGAAGACCAATGGGTATCCCAAAAACTGGAATATTTGGTTTATACGATTTAATCGGAATAGATTTAATGTCAGATGTTCTTAAAAGCTTTATTAAAGAGTTACCTGAGACTGATAAATTTCATGAAGTAGCAAAAGAAATTCCTTTAGTAAAAAAATTAATAGAAACAGGGTATACAGGTCGTAAAGGAAAGGGAGGCTTTTATAGAGTTAATAAAACTAGTGGTAAGAAAGTAATGGAAGCATTAAACCTTGAAACTGGTGAATATTCCCCTAGTAAAAAAATAAATATAAAATCTGAAAAGGTTGATCTTAAATCTCTAATCAATAGAGATGATAAATATGGAAAATATGCATGGTCAGTTATTTCAAAAATTATTAAGTATGCATCATCTTTAGTTCCAGGAATTACAAAAGAATTTAATGATATAGATGAAGCTATGAGACTAGGTTTTAATTGGACTAAGGGACCTTTTGAAATGCTTGAAGAAATTGGTGTTATTAATTTTTTTGATAAGATTGATGAATACGAAAATAATAATTTTTTAAAAAACCTCACAAAAACTAAAAATGAAAACTTCTATGGTGAAAGACAAAAATATACCAATATTAAAACATTAGGAAAAGTTAAAAAAACAGCCACAAGTATAGATGGAAATAATTCCGCACTGATATACAGATTTAAAGATTATAATATTGTTGAATTTACAACAAAGGCTAATGCTCTTGATTACGATTCAATGGATGCTTTAAAAAAAGCTACTGATAAACCTTTAGTCATCATTAATGAAAGTATGCAATTTTCTGCTGGGGTAAATTTAAGTTACACAATGGATTTTGCTAACAAAGGTGATTTTAAATCAATAGAAAAATTTATCAGGTATTTTCAAGAAACTTGCAAACATTTAAAATATTCTGATCATCCGGTTATTTCAGCTCCATCAGGACTAACACTTGGAGGAGGGTTTGAGGTTATGGTACATAGTAACTTTGTAGCATCACACACAAATATAGTCGTTGGATTAGTTGAAACAATTGTTGGACTAATCCCAGCAGGTGGAGGTTGTAAAGAGATGTTGGCAAGATGGCTTGATACAGATGAGGCTAAAAAAGACCCTAATTATGCTTCAATGAAAGTATTTGATATTATTGGAAATGGTAAAACTGCAACATCACCCGTGGAGGCGGAGCCATTAAAATACTTAAAACCTGTAGATAAAAAAATAATGAATAGAAATAGTTTATTAGAAATTTCAAAAAAAATAATAGAAGATAATAAAGATTTTAAAGCACCTTCTGAGACGCAATTTAATCTTCCAGGAAATATAGCCAAAATAGAAATGATGAAAGTTTTAGAGAAACTTTATAATGATAAGGTAATTTTAGATCATGGAATGATAGTGGGAGAAGAATTAGCTAATGTTCTAAGTGGAGGAGATGCTACTATGGATAAAACTTTATCAGAGGATGATTTGTTTAAATTGGAACTAGAGGCTTTTATGAAGCTGATAGAAACAAAAGAAACTCAAGATAGAATTAAGCACACCTTGGCAACAGGAAAACCTTTAATTAACTAATACCTTTCTTTCTCCTCATCTTTCTCCTCATCTTTCTCCTCTTCTTTTTCCTCTTCTTTCTCCTCTTCTATTATTCCTTTTCTAGTTTCGATTTTTATTAAATTGTGTTTAAATTTTTGTATCAGTTCCTCTTCTTTTCTAGCTTGCTCCTCATCAAATTTTATTTCCCATTCTTTTATTCTATTTTCCTCATCTTCAGTTCTTTTCGATTCAATAATTCTTAAATTAATTAATTTTTCTTCTTCTAATTCTTTTAATTTTAATTCTTCTTCTCTTAATTTCAACTGTTCAGCTGTTCTTATATGCTGAAGTTCTTTTTCTTTTAATTCTTTTAGTTCCATTATTTCTTGTTGTTCTTTGAGTCTAAATTCTTCAGCTTTTTCTCTTAGTTCATCTGCTTCTTTTAATATTTGAATTTCTTTTTCTCTTAATCTTTGTTCTTCAATTTTATTTATCTCTTGTTCTACTTCTTTTAGTTTCTGTTCTTGATATGCTAATTTACGCTCTTCTTCTTGTAGTAATCGCTCCTCTGCTTTTTGTTTATTAGCTTCAATATCTTTTAATCTTTGTTCTTCATTTTTTATATTTTGTATTTCTTCTCTGTCTTTTTGCCGTTTGAGAGTTATCAATCTATCTTCTTCTATCCGTTCTTTTTGTTTTTCTTGTCTTATTCTTTGTTTTTCAAAAAAATTTAATCTTATCTTTTCTTCTTGTAGTTTTAAATTATCTTGTCTTTGTTTTTCCTCCTCATAATCCATTAGTCTTTGGCTTTCTGCTTTTATTTTTTTTTCTTCAAGTTTAATTTTTTTTCTTTCTATCTGTTTTTGTTGTTTTGTAATTTTTATTTTTTGCTTTTCTTTTCTCTCTATTTTTTGTTTTTCTTCTTTTATTTTGTCTAACTCTTTTTGTTTTATTAATCTTATTTCTTCTTTTTTTTGTTTTTCTTGCTTTAATTCTTCTCTCTGTAAATCTCTGATCCTTTCTTTGTTTAATAATTCAATCTTGTCTAACTCTTTTTGCTTAATCTTTTCTTTGAAATTTTTATATTTTTCTGTCAAAGATAAGGATGTAATCTTTTTGAGAATTTTTAAGGGATTTTCGATTAATTTTTTTTTACTTAAACTTATGTTTTTTTTAATTTTATTTTGGATGCTATTTTTCACTCTTCAATTTCATCAAATTTTTATACATAAAAATAGATTATGACCGGTTAAAATGGGTTCAACTTGTGCTTTAATTATCTATTAATTAAGCATTTTAAAGGAATTAATAAAATCAGGTCTCAATATATATTCGGAATTTCTTTGATATTTAATTTTTTCTAATACTTCTAGACCATAAAGAACTTTACCAACAGGAGTATACTCTCCTTCAAATAATGGTTCATCTTGGAGGATTATAAAAAATTGACTGTCTTCAGTATCGTTTTTAAATGTTCTGGCTAATCCAACACTTCCCTTAACATAAGTAAACTTGTTATATATTTCAGATTTAATAGTTCCCATTCCAGATTTTCCATTACCAATTTTTCCATAGTCTAGCGATCCCTTTTTTCCAAACTCTAAATCACCTGCTTGAATAAGTTTATTTTTAATTACCCTATGAAAGGCAACATCCTCATAAGCATTAGCTCTTATTAAATTTTTAAATCTTTTAACACCATTGGGTGAAATTTCTGGGTAAAGCTCTATAATTACATTTCCACAAGGTGCATTTAAAATTGCTATATTGTTAGGATTTGTAAAATTAATATTTTTAGGTTTGTAATTTTTTATAAATAAACATTCGTTACTAACTACAATGTATGTTCCAAAGGTAATAATTCCTAATAAGATTAAATGAACTAAAATAATTTTTTCTGAAATTGAAGCTTTAATTTTTTTAATCATTTAAAAAGTGAATGAGTTATCTATTTGTTTTATCTTACTTTCAATGTATGAAATTTTATTATTTAAAATTGGGTCTAATTTACGAATTTGATCAATCTCTCTTTTTTTTAAGTGAATCATGTGTGAATAAACTTCAGCCATGTCTTCTGAAGCTGTAGACATTGAGTATTCTGTAAAAAATCCTTTTGTTTTCTCATATTTTTTTAACCCAATATTTTTTGTGCATGTCGAGCATTCAGCATACTTAAATTTAGAATTATTAAATTTAATCCACTCTTCTTCGTTAAAAATTTCTTTATATTGAAGATATATTATATGAAAAACCTCATGATGAATTACTCTTTCAAAGTAATCTTCATTAAACTTAATATCTAGTATTAATGTTTTCATTATATTGTCAGGAATCCCAGCAGTATATAATTCAGAGATTGATAAATTTTCACACATAACAATATATTTAAGGTTAATTATCTTTAAATAATCATAAGAATATCTACTAAGATTTTTATAAATAATTTTATATTTTATTTCTAAATCCTTTTTATCTGGATTTGAGCAAACAATATTTTTTTGAGTGCCCAATCTAAAAGGCCTCGCTGCATAAAAATACTTAAGTTTATTTTGAGTATTAATCTCATAAATTTCAAGATTAGGAATTTTGATTAGATTGTAAATAGAATTTCCATAAACAGGCGTTATCCATATAAAAACTAATAAAATTAACCTTAATGCACTCATAGAATTAATTATGATGGTATTTGAATTTAAAAGAATATGGTACATTTTATTTATAAATGAAAAAAGAAAAAAATAAAAATCCAGTTCAACCTGTTAGCGGAACTAAAGTTCCAAGATTTGCTGGACCATCTACTTTTGCAAGATTACCAGAATTAAGAGATGTAGAAAGTTGTGATGTAGCAATTGTGGGAATACCATTTGATGCAGGCACAAGTTATAGACCTGGAGCCAGATTTGGCCCAATGAGTATTAGGCAGGCTTCAAGACATTTAAGAACCAACTATCACCCTAGTTATGATGTCGAACCTTTCAAAGTTCAGCAAGTTGCAGATGCGGGTGATATTACATGTAATCCATTTAATATTGATGAAGCTATTAAACAAATAGAAGAGGGGGCAACAGAACTTCTTAATAAAGTTGGAGGCATTATTAGTTTAGGAGGAGATCACACAATAGCACTTCCTTTGCTCAGGGCTATTAATAAAATGAATAACGGACCAGTTGCTCTTGTACATTTTGATGCACATTTAGATACTTGGGATACATATTTTGGAGCGCCTTATACTCATGGAACACCTTTTAGAAGAGCAAGGGAAGAAAATTTATTTTTAGATGATGCTTCAATGCATGTCGGTATTAGAGGCCCTCTTTACAGTAGAGACGACATTAAAAATGATGAAGAGTTTGGTTTTAAGATTATTCACTGCGATGAGTTTCAGACACAAGGAACAGATAAAATTGTTGAAAGAATAAGAAAAAGAGTTGGTGATAATCCACTTTATTTATCTATAGATATAGATGTTTTGGACCCTGCTTTTGCACCGGGTACCGGAACACCAGAGATTGCAGGTATGACCACTAGAGAAATAGTTAATGTTATAAGAGGCTTGTCAGGTTTAAATTTAATTTCAGCAGATGTAGTGGAAGTCTCCCCAGCATATGACCATGCGGAAATAACATCTTTAGCGGCAGCAACAATTGTTTATGAATTAACTAATTTGTTTGCAAAAGTTAAAAGTTAAGATATTTTTCAAAAATGTTAGATAGAAAAAATTTTTATATTAATGGTCAGTGGATTTCTCCAAAACAATCAAACGATTTTAAAGTAATTGATCCTTCAAACGAAGAAGAGTGTGCAGTTATATCTTTAGGTGGTGTTGAAGATGTTAATGATGCAGTAAGTGCTGCAACTAAAGCTTTTGAAACTTGGGCATTCTCAACAAAAGAAGAAAGATTAAAATATTTAGAAGCTTTATATTCTGTTTATAAAAAAAGATGGGCCGATATGGCTAAAGCTATAACTCTTGAAATGGGAGCGCCAATTGATTTTTCAACACAGTTACAAGCAGGAACTGGAGCTAGTCATATTAAATCTTATATAAAAGTTTTAAAAGAATACACATTCGAAGCAAAATTAGGAGAACATGCTCTCAATAATAATATTTTACATGAGCCAAAAGGAGTTTGTGCCTTAATTACTCCATGGAATTGGCCAATGAATCAAGTTTGTCTAAAAGTAATACCAGCTATAGCTGCAGGTTGCACAATGGTGCTTAAACCATCTGAGATAGCTCCATTATCATCAATTATTTTAGCAGAAATGATTGATGAAATTAAATTACCAAAAGGTGTATTTAATTTAATTAATGGAGATGGCGTGGTTACTGGAAATGCATTAACAGGTCACCCTGATGTAAACATGATCTCATTTACAGGATCAACTAGAGCAGGTGCTTTAATTTCCCAAAATGCTGCAAGTGACTTTAAGAGAGTTAGCCTTGAGCTTGGTGGAAAAGGTGCAAATATTATATTTAAAGATGCTGATGCTGAGGCGGTTGAAAGAGGTGCTCTTAGGTGCTTTAGAAATTCAGGACAATCTTGCAATGCACCAACAAGAATGTTAGTTGAAAAATCAATTTACGACGAAACTGTAGAAAGAGTTAAAAATTTTGCTAACTCCATGAAGGTGGATGTTGCTACAAAAGAGGGTGATCATATTGGACCTGTTGTCTCAAAAACTCAATTTGATAAGATTCAAGCATTAATTCAAGTTGGTATTGATGAAGGGGCTAAATTAGTTGCTGGTGGAACTGGCAAGCCAGAAGGATTAGACAAAGGATATTTTGTTAAACCTACCGCATTTGCAGATGTTAACAATCAAATGCAAATTGCAAGAACAGAAATATTTGGACCTGTTTTATCAATTATACCTTTTGAAACAGAGGAAGAAGCTATCACTATAGCTAATGACACTCCTTATGGATTGTTAAACTTTATTCAAACTCAAGATCAAGAAAAAGCCAATAGAGTTGCTAGAAAATTAAGATCAGGAATGGTTGATATTAATGGTGCAGGCTTAGCACCTGATGCACCATTTGGCGGTTACAAACATTCAGGTATTGGCCGAGAAGCGGGTAAACTAGGATTAGAAGAATATTTAGAAGTTAAAGTAGTAAGTGGTTGGAACGACTAATTTATTGTTTTTAAACATTGTAAATTAATAAAACTCCCCTTGTGTAGTTTGGGTTTAAAATTTTTTATGTCTAATTTAGGTTTAATGTAATCTAATTAGTATTTGTTTTAGCCATTAATTAATATCAATAGCAGGTTGTATATTTTTTATTTGCATTTTAGTAGTCAATCCATATCCTTACATTAATAGTTACCTGATCTTATTCACGGTAACAAAATAAGTAAACAATTAAAGAAGGAGAATAATATGGGTAGATCGTCAAAACTCTACAATTCAGATTTAGCTCCAACTCCAAGTAGTAAAAAAAATTGGGGATGGTTTGAAATCTTTAACGTGTGGGCTAATGATGTTCAAAGTTTATTTGGTTATACTTTGGCAGCATCATTATTTTTAGCATCAGGACTAAATGGTTGGGCTGTATTTGCTGCATTAATTCTTGCAGGATTTTTTATAATGTGGCTAGTTAACCTTTCAGGTAAACCAAGTGTAAAACATGGAATTCCATATCCAGTATTTGCCCGTGTAAGTATGGGTGTATTTGGAGCAAACTTTCCAGCAATGGCTAGAGGTCTTGTTGCAATGTTTTGGTATGGAGCACAAACTTACGCTGCATCAACAGCAGTAGCACTTTTAATTACAGGTGTTACAGGAATGGAAGGCGAAGTTATGCTTCTTGGTATGACCGGTGTAATGTGGGTTTCTTTCATATTTGTCTCAGCATTCCAAGTTTATTTATTTTGGCAAGGTGTAGATCTTATTAAAAAGTTCTTAAACTTTGCGGGACCAGCAGTATATGTGGTAATGATTTTTTTAATGATTGTTATTTGGGTTAAAGCTGGTGGAGGACTTTTTTCTGAAGTAGGAACTATATTTTCTGGTGGAGAACGAACTGGTGGCTTTGAAGGTCTAGGAACAATAGGAGCTTTCATAGCTGTATTTTCAATTATGGTTGGATATTTTGCTGCAGTTGTAATTAACTTTGGTGACTTTGCTAGATTTGTTAAAAATGAGGATGAAATGAGAAAAGGTAACCTATGGGGTTTAGTAGGAAATGTAATTTTATTCTCTTTCATTACTTTGATGATCACTGGTGGAACAATCGCAATTTTTGGTGAGTATGTTTCAAGTCCAACAGAAATGGTTGCTAAAGTAGACAACTTAGGTTTAACAATTATTGCTGCATTTGCATTTTTTGCAGCTACAGTTGGAATCAATATGGTTGCAAACTTTATACCTCCTGCATATGACTTAGCTAATTTAATGCCAAGTAAAATTAACTTTAAGACTGGTGGATTAATCACTGCTGGTTTTGGTTTTATTATTGGTGGTATGTGGGTTGCTGTTATTACTCAAATGGGTTTATTTCCATTTGTGAATACACTTGGAGCAATTCTTGCGCCGGTATTTGGTATTATGATGGTTGATTATTATCTTATCAAAAAAGAAAAAATAGACGTAGATGCATTGTTTGATGATAGTTCTAGAGGACAATATTATTACAATGGTGGCTTTAACTTCAAAGGAATGTTGGCTTGGATTATTTCAGGTTACATTGCAGTTGGTTCAGTGTGGCCAAACATCTTGATTTTAGGTTTAGATGATTTCTTTGCTAACTTAGGTGGCGGAGGAGGATATGCTTGGATAATTGGAGCGTCACTTGGTGCTGTAGTTCATTTAGCTATATCTAAAAGATCATAAAACAACTCTATAGTTAAAAAAGACCCGTCGCATTAATGCGGCGGGTTTTAGTATTTAAGGATTATTTCTTCTTTTTCTATATTTTCAATAACAAGATTATCTCCAGAACCTTTTCTATCGACTACTAAAAAATTCATATCTTCTGTGGCTATTAGAGGGAAATGCCAAGTACCCGGATTGTAATTGACACCTATTTCTGGAGGAACAATGAAAGCTTCAATTTTATTAAGATCTGGTTTATTGCCGTCAGGTGCAACAAGTGCTAAAAAAGTAGTTTGTTTCATTGGTATAAAGGCTTGACTTCCCAAAGGATGTTTTTCCATCATATCAATTTTCATTGGAAAAGATCTCTTTAGAGCTGAAAAAATACTAATAGTAGTTTCTCCACTATCTTTTGAAGTGTTTAAATTAGCTATTCCATCAAATCTTTTGGCATAACCTTCGTTAATTTCAATCGGTTTAATATCAGCTGTTGTAATCATGTCTCCAAACTTTTTAAAATTTTCTTTATTAATAGGCTTTGGTTTGATCACAAAGTTAGTCATACATTTTTTCCATAAACTCTAAATCGAGATATCCCACCATCTGGAAAAATATTAATTTTTATAAAATTAATTTTATCTTTTTTCATTAGGTTATTTTTAAAAATATGTACTTTATTAGAGGATAATTTTGCATCTTTTAATAGATACCTCCATTTGATTGAAGAATTTACAATTTGTTTAGAGTTTTTTATTGTTCGTAAATAAGCAGCTTGTAATGAACAGTGGCTAGGAAAGTTGCCTTTAAAATGATGAGTAGAAATTTCAATTTTATCAATTTCTTTTCCATCTAAAGAATTTAATATTAACCAATCAAATCCTGGGCCACGTCTTCTCCTTGTTTCCCATCCATCCCCCATATTTTTAGCTTTACCTGGGGCTAAAATATTTTCAGCTTTACCAAAGTGCTCATTGTTGCAAGCAATAACAGAAGCACCATCTAATAGTGATGCAAGATTTATTTTCTTATTTTTTAATTTATTAGATTTAGCAATCGAACCAAATAATCTCAATCGAGCAACCCCACCATCTGGAAAAATATTAAATTTTATATGTGTAATATTTTTTTTACTATTTACAGTAAAGAAGTGATGGCTATTTGCTCTAGTTTTTTTCTTAGAAAGTAGTGGTTCCCACTTTAATTGACTTATCTGATTTGAATTTGAGTTTGTTCCTTCAATAGAAATCATTGCTGGCTGGTTTCCATTAAAGTGCGATGTATCAACATCAACCTGCTTAATAGAACCAGGTTTTCCTAATCGTAAAATTATGTAATCATGTCCTTTAGTTCTTTTTCTTCTAGACTCCCATCCATCCATCCATTTACCATTTTTATCAAACAATCCATCTTTAAAAATTGCTGGCAAGGGATTAATGATTCTATTAGCTGAAGCAAAAAAGTCATCGGTTTTAAATATAACCTTAGTACCCAATCTAGGTTGAGCTAAATCAATAAGACCATTTGTAAAAATAATTTTTTTTGACATTATTCAGAATAGTTTTTAATCCAATGTTTGGCTATATCAATTCTCTTACATATCCACACATCTTCATGTTTAAGAATATAATCTAGAAATTTCTTTAAAGATTGAATTCTACCTGGTTTTCCAATCAATCTACAGTGTAATCCTACTGACATCATCTTGGGGTTTGTTTTTCCTTCCTCGTATAAAACATCAAAGCTATCTTTTAGATAAGAAAAAAAATGATCACCTGTATTAAACCCTTGATTGGTTGCAAATCGCATATCGTTGTTATCTAAAGTATAAGGAATAATTAATTGTTTTTTCTTATTTCTAGTTTCCCAGTATGGTAAGTCATCACTATACGAGTCACTATCATATAAAAAACCACCATCTTCCATAACTAGGTCTCTAGTATTAGGGCTACATCTACCGGTATACCAACCATCAGGTCTGTTTCCAAAAATTTTTGTATGAGCTTGAATAGCAAGCTTCATATGTTTTTTTTCTTCTGTTTTTTTAATATTTTGATAGTCAATCCATCTCCACCCATGACAAGCAACCTCATAATCAGCTTCTATTATAGCTTTAGAAACTTCAGGATTTTTCTCTAAAGCCAGACCTACTCCGAAAACTGTTATTGGAATTTTTTTTTCTTGAAATAGTTTATGTAATCTCCAAAATCCTGCTCTTGAACCATACTCATAAAGAGACTCCATATTTATATGTCTACCTTTTACAGGCTGAGCACCAATGATTTCTGATAAGAAAACTTCTGAGTTATTGTCACCATTTAAAACACAATTTTCAGCACCTTCTTCATAATTTAAAACTATTTGAACAGCGATACGTGCATTATTAGGCCATTTAATCTTTTGATCTTTGGAGCCATACCCAATCATATCTCTTGGATTTTTTTTAGACATAAAAAATTATAATTTACTTTGTATTGTTTAACAATTTATTAATTTGAAACAGACTCTACTTTGATGCCATCAAGCAAGTTTAAACATTTTTTAAGTTCATCCAAAACAATGAACTCATCAATTTTATGAGCTTGATCAATTGATCCTGGACCACAGACCACTGTACTAATCCCAATTTCTTGAAATAAACCTGCTTCAGTTCCAAATGAAACAACTTGTCTAGAATTATCACCTGTCAAACTTGAAATTAATTCACAAGCATCTGATTTATCTTCTCTATCAAACCCAACTATTTCACCAATAATATCTTTCTCAATTGAGGCATTGGGAAAAACTTTTTTCATTTCAGGTAATAACATCTCATTTGCATACTTGTCGATTTCTTGATTTAAAAATACACCATCTTCTTTAACAACTGGTCGTGTTTCCCAATTAACATGACACTTGTCTGCTATTACATTATGAGCAATACCACCAAACACACCACCAATAGAGAGGGTAGAGTGAGGTGGGTCAAAAATGGAGTCTTTAGGCGCTCTACTTTTAAGTTTCTCTCTAAGCTCAATTAATTTATTTATATATCTTGATGCATATTCAACAGCACTTACACCTTTATGAGGTGCCGAACTATGTCCCGCTAAACCTTTAAAATAAGTTGTATATTCATAACATCCCTTATGAGCGTCAATAATTTTCATATTAGTTGGTTCGCCAATAATACAAATACCATCTTTAATATCTCTTTTTTTTAATTCCTCTATTAGTATAGGTGCGCCCTGGCATGCTGTTTCTTCATCGAATGTAAATGAGAAATGAATATCTCTATTTAAGTTTGATTTAGAATAGATAGGTGCATAAGCTAAAGTACATGCAATAAAACCCTTCATATCACACGAACCTCTCCCGTATAATTTATCACCCTTAATAGTTGCGGTAAAAGGATCAGAACTCCAACCCTTTGAAACAGGAACAACATCAGTGTGGCCTGATAAGATAATTGGCTTCTTATTATTTGAATTTTTAGCTTTTAGTGTAGCAAATAAGTTTACTCTTTTTTTTTCATCATCATAAGTTCTAAAAGAAGTAGCACCTAACTTTTTTAAGATATCATCACAATAATTAATTAATGAGCTGTTATCTTCTCCTGAAATAGTTTTAAAAGCTATTAAGTCTGTTAAAATTTGAACTGAATTATCATATAATAGCTCTGAATTATTTTCTGTACTCATATTTATCAACTATTATATATTAAATATATGAAAGAACAAATCACCTTTGATATATTTGATAAAGTAGACATTCGAGTTGGTACAGTAATCTCTGTAAAGAAAAATGAAAAAGCTAGAAAACCATCTTTAGTGGTTGAGGTTGATTTTGGTAAAGAGATTGGAATTAAACAGTCATCTGCTCAAATTACTCATTACTACAATGAAGATAATTTAAAAGGAAAACAAGTAATTGGAATATGTAATTTTCCTGAAAAAAATATTGCAGGAGTGGTATCTCAAGTGCTTATATTGGGATCAATAGATAATGAGGGAAAAGTTATACTTGTTCATCCATCTCAAAAATCTGAAAACGGTCATCCAATAGCTTAACTCTTATGCATCCTGAATTATTATTATTAATAGGAATTTCTTTATCATTAGGATTTACACCAGGACCAAATAATGCTGTTGCAGCATACTCAGGTTTTAATTTTGGAATTAGAAAAACTTTACCATTAATTCTAGGAGTTGGTTTTGGTTACACAACTTTAATTGTATTAATTAATCTTGTTTTAATATCGAGTTTCAAAAATTATCCAATGATTCAGGAAATTATCAGAATTCTTGGAACAATTTTTTTAATTTATCTAGCTTACAAGATTTCATTTTCAAAAACTTCATCTGATGGAAAAACTGAAAATCCAGTAAAGTTTTTTGATAAATTTATATTTCAGTTTATAAATCCAAAAGGAGTGATGGCTGGAGTGACGTTAAGTTCAAATTTTGTCGAACAAGGAGAGAACTACTTGAATCACTCTATTTGGGTAATTGTAGTCTGCAGTGTAACAGCATTTTTAAGTATCACTTCATGGACATTTTTAGGCAAGTTTCTGAGGAAATTTGCTACAAATAATAATTTTATTAAACGATTTAATTATGCTATGTCATTGCTACTTATCTTTTGTATAATAGGGTTCTACATCTAAAACTAAATGAAACCAGGAAATAAAAATTCATATAACTCTTTAAAGTCTATTAAAATTAATAATAGTAATTACAAATATTATTCTTTATCAGAAGCTGAAAAAAATGGTTTAGATGGAATTTCAAAACTTCCAAAATCACTTAAAGTTTTATTAGAAAATTTACTAAGATACGAAGATGACTTGTCTGTTACTAAAAACCAAATAGAAGCAATTAAGGAATGGTTAAAAACAAAAAAATCATCAACCGAAATAGCCTACAGACCAGCTAGAGTTTTATTACAAGATTATACAGGTATACCAGCAGTTGCTGATCTTGCAGCTATGAGAGAGGCTGTTAAAGAAAAAAATAAAGATCCAAATACTATTAATCCATTATCTGCAGTTGATCTTGTTATTGATCACTCGGTACAAGTAGATATGTCAGCTAATGCAGACTCGTTTGAAAAAAATGTAGATATTGAGTTTAAAAGAAATGGGGAGAGATACTCTTTTTTAAAATGGGGCCAACAAGCATTTAATAATTTCAGAATAGTTCCGCCTGGAACAGGAATTTGCCATCAAGTTAATTTAGAATATTTATCAAAAGTAGTTTGGTCAGAGAAATTTAATGAGGAAGACTATCTATTTCCTGACACATTAGTTGGTACTGACAGTCATACCACTATGGTTAATGGATTATCTGTTCTTGGTTGGGGTGTAGGTGGAATTGAAGCTGAAGCTGGAATGTTAGGTCAGCCAATTTCAATGTTAATACCTGAGGTAATTGGATTTGAAGTAACTAACAAAATGCCAGAAGGTACAACTGCAACAGATTTGGTATTAACTGTAGTAAAAATGTTAAGAGATAAGAGTGTTGTTGGAAAATTTGTTGAGTTTTATGGAGAAGGTTTAAAAAATTTAACACTTGCTGATAGAGCAACTATTGCAAATATGGCCCCAGAATATGGAGCTACATGTGGCTTTTTTCCAATTGATGATGAGACATTAAAATACTTAAGATTTTCAGGAAGAGATGAAAATACAGTTAACATAGTAGAGAAATATGCAAAAGAACAAGGCTTATGGGCTAGTGACGGTATTGAATTCACTGATACATTATCATTAGATATGTCAACCATTGTACCGACAATTTCAGGACCTAAGAGACCTCAAGACAAAGTTTTATTAACTGATGCTTCTTCAGGATTTAAAAAAGTTCTTGAAGATGCTACTGAAAGAAAAGAAAAAAGTATCTCAAAAGTTTCTGGAACAGATTATGAAATCAAAGATGGATCAATATTAATTGCTGCAATTACATCATGCACAAATACATCAAATCCTAACGTTTTGATCGGTGCGGGCTTATTAGCTAAAAAAGCAGTAGAACTTGGTTTAGAAACAAAACCCTGGGTCAAAACATCTTTAGCACCAGGATCACAAGTAGTAACTGATTATTTAGCAAAAGCTGGATTAAATGTATTTTTAGATAAATTAGGCTTCAATCTAGTAGGCTATGGTTGCACAACTTGTATTGGAAATTCAGGACCATTGCCTGATGAAATTGTTAATGCTATTGATAAAGAAAATATATACGCCGTGTCAGTATTATCTGGTAATAGAAATTTTGAAGGAAGAATATCCCCTCATATTAAAGCTAATTACTTAGCTTCACCTCCACTAGTTGTAGCTTACGCACTTGCAGGACATATGGAATTTGATTTATACAAAGAACCATTGGGCAAAAGCAAAGATGGTAAAGATATTTATTTAAAAGATATTTGGCCATCAAATAAAGAGATTGAAGATACTTTAAGAAAATCTCTGAATGCTGAAATGTTTATTAAAAGATATTCAAATGTTTCAGAAGGACCTAAACAATGGCAAGAAATTAAAACTGAAAATACAAGTATCTATAATTGGGATTCAGGATCAACTTATGTAAAAAAACCACCTTTTTTTGAAAACTTACCTGATAAGCCCGATGGCTTTAAACCGATTAAAGATGCAAGACCACTTTTAATTTTAGGTGACATGGTAACAACAGATCACATTTCACCAGCTGGCAATATTCAAAAAGAAAGCCCTACTGGAGAATATTTTATGGAACACCAAATACTACCAAAAGATTATAATTCTTATGGATCTAGAAGAGGCAACCATGAAGTTATGATGAGAGGAACATTTGCAAATATTAGAATAAAAAATGAAATGGCCCCTGGTACAGAAGGTGGGTTTACAAAATTATATCCAGAAGAAAAAGTAATGCCAGTTTATAGTGCGGTAGAGGAGTACAAAAAAAGAGGAACTGATTTAGTGGTAATTGGTGGAAAAGAATATGGCACAGGATCATCTAGAGATTGGGCTGCCAAAGGGACAAAATTATTAGGTGTAAAAGTTGTAATAGCAGAAAGTTTTGAAAGAATTCATAGATCGAATTTAATTGGTATGGGTGTATTGCCACTTCAATTTACCGAAGGAAATAACAGAACTAACTTAAATTTAATTGGTTCAGAATTAATTACAGTTCTTGATATTCAAGAAGGTGTTAACCCATCAGACTATGTGCAAGTTGAGATAAAATATATATCTGGAGATATTAAAAAAATTAAAACTCTTTGTAGGATTGATACTAAGAATGAATTAGAATATTATAAAAATGGTGGTATTCTTCAGTATGTATTAAGGAATATGATTTAGATATGGATGAAGAAATTACAATTATAAATTCAAATACAAGAAACGAAAAAATTCAAAATTTTTTGGTTAATAATAAAAAAAATCTTATAATTGGTTTTTCAATTCTACTTATTGCACTGATAGGCTATTTTTCATTAGAAGAAATTAAACATAGAAATAAGATTAAATTAGCAAATCAGTTTAATTTAACAGCAATAAACTTTAAGACTCAAGATAAACAAAAAACAATTGATCAATTAACTAAATTGGTAAATGAAAATGATGCCACTTATTCGCCGTTAGCTTTATATTTTTTAATCGACAATAATTTAATATATAATAATGATGAGATTAATGGTTTATTTAATGAGTTAATAAATAAAACAAATCTAGATGAAGAAATAAAAAATTTGATTATATATAAAAAGGCATTATTTAATTCAAACTTTGCATCGGAGAATGATTTATTACAAATACTTAATCCAATAATTAACTCTGAAAGCATATGGAAATCACACTCATTGTATTTAGTAGCAGAATATTTTTACTCAAAAAACCAAAATCAAAAAGCAAAAGAATTTTTTAATCAAATTCTATTACTGCCGAATGCAAACAATAGCATTAAAATTGAATCACAGAAGAGACTTAATAGAGACTTTGGTGAATAAATTATTTAAAATAACTATATTATTTTTATTAATCACAAGCTGTTCTTTAGATGATAAGTCAGGTATTTGGACAGATGATAAAAAATCAAAGTTAATTAAAGACAATAATACAAGAATTCTTCAAGAGAAAAAAAAACAAACAAAAGAATTTAATTTGAATGCCCAAATTTTTTTGGAAAACCAGGTGGTACAAGAAGTCTCTTTAGTTAACACAAATAACATAAAAATCGGAAAAGATTTGGGAAAATTAACCAAAACTTCAAAATATAATTTTTCAAAAATTAAAAGATTCGATGAATTTAATCCAGAATTAATATTTGTTAAAGAAGACATATTTTTTTTTGATAATAAGGGCACAGTATTAAAGTTTAATAAAAACCTTAAATCAATTTGGAAGAAAAATAATTATTCAAAAATAGAAAAAAAATTGAAACCAATTCTTTACATGACTAACTTTAATAACAAACTTATTATAGCAGACACAGTTTCAAAATTGTATGCTGTAAATGTTGATGATGGAGAAATATTATGGTCAAAGTATAGTGAAGCACCTTTTAACTCACAACCAAAAGCTTATAATAACAAAATATTTGTTTTAGATTCGCTAAACCAATTAAATTGCTACTCTGCTTTCAATGGAGAAAAAATTTGGTCAGTTAATACTCAAAAATCTTTCATAAATTCAGATGGAAATCAGTCGATAGCAATTAAGGATAATAAAGTATTCTTTAATAATTCCTTAGGTGATATTACAGCTATAGATGCTGATACTGGCGTTTTAATTTGGCAAATATCAACTGAAAATTCAATACTTTTTGATGATATTATTAAACTCAAAACTTCTTCTTTAGTAGCAACTTATAATTCAATATTATTTTCAAATAATAAAAATGAATTTTATTCTATAGACCAAGAATCTGGAAAAATTAATTGGAAACAAGAAATTAACTCTTCTTTGACGCCTATATTAATTGGAAATTTAATAGTTACCGTATCACCAGAGGGATATTTATTTTATATAGATCACAACACTGGCAATATAGTAAAAATTATAAATGTTTTAGACCAATTAAGTAATAAATTAAAAAATAATGCTAATCCTATAGGTTTTACTATGACTTATAAAAATTTATATTTATCAATGAGTAATGGTAGATTAGTCATCTTTGATATAAAAAATGATAAAATAGAATCAATCTCTAAGTTTGACAATAATAAAATATCAAGACCATTTATCTTTGATCAAAATATTTTTATTGCAAAAGACAATTCTGTTATCAAGATTAACTAATAATGTTTCTTAAAGTGCTGGAAAAATTTGGACGAAAAAAAGTTGTCTTTGATAGAGGGCCTTCTCACCCAACTTTTAATGAAGCAAAACCATGGATGAATAGATACTATGTTTTATTAAGGCATAGACCTAGATGGTTTCCTTTTAATATCTTAATACATGAAATGTTGGCTGATGATCATGGGGAAGGAGTTCATAATCATACATTTCCTTATATAACTATTATATTAAGAGGTGGATACTGGGAGACCACAAAAAAAGGTAAGTTTTGGAGACCACCTGGCTATATTGGATTTAGATCGGCTAATGACTTACATCGTGTAGACCTAAAAAAAGGTATAAAGCCATTAACAATATTTCTTTCTGGACCCTTTGGATTACGAAGTGGCCCTAGATCAGAATATGGAATTGACTTTAAAAATAAAAAATGAATTTTAAAAAATTATTTCTAAATTATTGTAAAAAAAATAATTTGGAAATTAATCCTAATCAATTAGATTTAATAGATGAACTGAATTTATTTTACAATCATAACTTTAATAAATCACTTTTAAAAAAGATATTTACTAAACAAAATTCTAAAACAGGTTTTTATTTACGGGGCGATGTGGGTGTAGGTAAAACTATGATATTAAATTTTTTTTATAATAATTTTGATAAAACTAGACAAAGATTTCACTTTAATGAGTTTATGATCAATTTTCATGATTTTGTATTTAAGAATAAAGAAAATAAACAAGAAAATATTATAGATAAATTTGTCAAAAAATTAAAAAATAAATCTAAATTAATTTATTTTGATGAGTTTCAGGTCACTAACATTGTAGATGCAATGATTTTAGGCAACCTATTTAAAAAATTATTCGATGAGAACTTAAAAGTATTGTTTTCATCAAACACTAAAATAAATGATCTATATAAAGATGGATTACAACGAGATCAATTTCTTCCTTTTATTAAAATAATGAAAGAAAGATGTTATCAAGCAAAGCTGATTATCGAAGAAGATTATAGAAAATCTGTGAAAAATAAAAATGAAAGATATCTTTATCCATTAAATGAAGCAACAAATTTTAAACTTAATAAATTTTTTAGAAAAATAACTAAAAATCTATCTAACAAAGAAATCACCCTAACCATTAAAGGTAGGACGTTTACTATTAAGAATTATTTTAATGGAATAGCACGTTTTGATTTTAAAGAATTATGTTCTAAAAATATTGGAGCAGAAGATTATATAAAAATAGCCAAAGTATGTAATTTTATTATTATAGAAAATATTCCCATTTTTAATAGTGGTAATTCCAATCAACAACAAAGGTTTATTACATTAATTGATATTCTTTATGAAAAAAATATACCACTAATGATAACCACCCAACTGCAATTAGATTTATTAAGTTCTTCAGATGATCTAAAAAAAACATTTAAAAGAACTATTAGTCGATTATATGAATTAACATCTATCAAATATACTAAATTATGAGACAAGAATTTTTTAATTTAGAATTGAATACAAATGGCCAAAGGTTGTATGAATTTACAAACCAAACAAACAAATGGGTCAAAGATAATGCATTTAATAATGGAATTATTAATATAAGCATTCAACACACAAGTGCTTCCTTAATAATTCAAGAAAATGCTGACCCTGATGTCCAAACTGATTTAATAAATTTTTTTAATAAGTTAGTACCTATGGATAATTCTCTTTATACACACACAATTGAGGGAAAAGATGATATGCCTGCACATATTAAGTCTGCGTTAACTAATAATCAAATATCTTTAAGCATTAAAAACACTAAGTTATTACTTGGTTCTTGGCAGGGATTATATCTTTTTGAGCACAGAATTGAGAAACAAAACAGATTGATTGTTCTTCATTATTTAGGAGATTAGTTTTTCTTAATTTTTTTAAAAGCCTCTAGTGCAGCATTTCTTGCATTAGCATGATCAACAATTGGCTTTGGATAGTTGACACCCACAATTACTTCAATCTGTTCTTGGAATTTTATTTCTAATTCCCATGGTTTATATAGAAATTTAGTAGGCATATTTTTTAGTTCTGGAACCCATTTCTTTGTATAAATTCCATCTTTGTCAAATTTTTCTCCCTGAAGAATAGGGTTAAAGATTCTAAAATAAGGAGCGGCATCTGCACCACATCCTGCAACCCATTGCCATTGTGCAACGTTACTAGCTTCATTATAATCTACTAAACAATTTTTAAAATATTTTTCACCTTCCATCCAATGAATTCTTAAATGCTTAACAAGAAAAGAAGCAACAATCATCCTTACTCTATTGTGCATCCATCCTGTTTCATAGAGTTCCCTCATCCCAGCATCTACAATGGGATATCCTGTCATACCTGTTTTCCAAGCTTTAAGAAATTTATCATTTTTAACCCAAGGAAAATTATCAAAATCTTTTCTAAGGTTGCCCTTTAGCATTTGTGGGAAGTAATTAATTAAACTATGAGAAAATTCTCTCCATCCTAATTCATTAATATATTTTCTATATCCTATTTTTTTAATCTTAATGTCTTGGCATTTCTTCCAAATTGTTTCTACGTGAATTTGGCCAAATTTTAAGAAAGGAGATAATTTGGAGGTTCCATCAACCCCTGGAATATCTCGTGCTTCTCCATAGCCCTCAATTTTATTATTTATTAATTCTTGTAGATATTTTGTAGCTTCTTGTTCAGATGGATTCCAGTATTTTTCAAACTTTTTATACCAATCTTTTTCAGGTAAAATTTCTTTTATAGAAATTAATTTTTTAAATATGTTTATTTTTTTTGCTTTTGATTTAACTTTTATAAATTTAGAGGGTACTTTTGAGATATAAAGTTGCTCAGTTTTTTTCCAAAAAGGAGTGAACACTTTATAGGGTGTGCCATCATCTTTAGTCATTTCCTGAAACTCTACAAGAATATTTCCTTTAAAATATTTATATTGAATTTCATTTTTAATGAATACATCTCTTATTTTTTTACCTTTATTAATAACATCTGGTTCATACACTTTACTCCAATAAACAGTAACATCATCTTTCTTTTTTAAATTTGATAATATCTCCAGCTCATCACCTAATTGAATTTCCAATGTAATATTTAACTTTTTTAAATCTAAGCTGAGGTTTTCTAAAGATTTAGAAAGCCACCATTTTTGAGCCTCTCTTTTTTTGTCAAAATTTTTTGGGTTATATATATAAAGAACATTTACAAATTCATGATTTTGAGTTGCAATTCCTAATGCTTCGTTATGTTCAACTCTAAAATCTTCTCTGATCCAAACGATGGCTTTTTTTGTCATATTTACTTAGATTTTTTGCAATCCATCACTTAAAAGTTTTTGATACATTGCATTGTCAGTTAAACCCTCACAACCAAATAAAAGTACATTTGATTCTGCATTCAGTTTCAACTTATCTAGGTATTCTTTATTTTTAAACGTGCCTATTAACGCAATTACGCCTGGAACTGCACATTCACCACCTATTACTTTTTCATCAGATAAACGAGATTCTGCTAGAAGTGCTACAACTGTAGAGATTGCTTCATCTGGTATAGTTAGGCAATAGTTTGCAGAATTTTTCAAAATTTCCCAAGCAATACTTGATATATCACCACAAGACATCCCACCCATAACTGTTTCTTTTTTTATATCAACAGTTGTTGGTTGGTTATTTTTAATACTTTGGAATACACAGTCAGCATTCTCCGGTTCTACAATAATAAATTGAGGAATATTTTTTGATAGTTTTGCAAATCCTGCAATCATTGCAGCAGCCATTCCTCCTACACCTGCCTGAAGAAAAACATGTGTAATTGAATTATTATCTATTTCATCTACAATTTCTTTGACCATAATCGTATATCCAGCCATTATTAATTTTGGAACCTCTTTATAGCCCTCCCATGAAACATCTTGAACTATTTCCCATTTATTTTTATTGGATTGTTCAATACATTCTTTTAACGAATTGTCGTAATTACCTTTAACTTTAATAACTTCGGCACCAAGATTTCGCATAGCCTCAGCCCTAGAATCACTAACAAATTCACTTATAAATATTTTACATTTTAGGCCTAACCTTTGTGCACCCCACGCAACTGATCTGCCATGATTTCCTGCTGTTGCAGTTGAAACTGTTATATCTTTTTTTTCATGTGCAATTTTATAAACAGCAAAAGCTCCACCTAAGGCCTTAAATGATTTAAGATCAAATCTTTTATCTTCGTCTTTATAATAAATATTATTTAATTTTAGCACATTGTTTAATTTATTTAATTTAAGAAGTGGAGTAGGCGCATAATTATCCCAACCAGATATAGCTTCTATTGCTTCATCAATAAATTTTTCTGGTAGCTGTGTAAGTATATTGTCTTTATCAAATTTGTACTCTTTATTTTCTAAAAAGGATGTGATTGACCAAAGATTTTTTTGAAGGATTGTTTCCATTTTTAGTTAACAATCAAGAGTGTTATTTTTTTCCCAGTCAGTTACTGAGCTTTTTTTATCGAATTTTTCATTTTTATTAAAATCTTCAATTTCCATATTTTTTAATTTTATATAACTGTTTATAACATTTTCTCCAAAAGCTTCTTTTAATTCTTTAGAGTTTTGAAGAAAATCTAGAGCATCTTCTATTTCATCTGGCAACTTTTTCAAGTTTGGATAATTCTTGTAATCAGTATACATATTGCATGAAAGAGGTTCCCCTGGATTAACTTTATTATTTAAACCATGAATTCCTGCCGCTAAAATACCCGCTTGAAGTAAATAGGGGTTTGAAGATCCGTCCATTAGTCTTAATTCAAATCTACCAACATCTGGAATTCGAATCATATGAGTTCTATTATTACCAGTGTAAGAAATACTACTTGGAGACCAAGAGGCTCCTGATTTTGTTGGTGGAGCATTAATTCTTCTATAGCTATTAACTGTAGGGTTAAAAAATGCTGAGAGCGGTTGGGCTAACTGCATTACACCACCTAAAAAATTGTAGGCAAGCTTAGATATGCCTAATTTATCACTTTCATCTAAAAATTTATTTTTTTTTTCTTTCCATAGAGATATGTGTGCATGACAACCATTTCCTGTTAAGTTGTTAAATGGTTTCGGCATGAATGTTGCTCTTAGTCCATGTTTTTCTGCTAAAGATTTTACCATGTATTTGAAGAAGACATGACGATCTGCAGTAATTAAACAATCTTCATAATCCCAATTCATTTCAAATTGTCCGTTAGCATCTTCGTGGTCATTTTGATATGGACGCCACCCCATCTGAATCATGGCATCACATATTTCTTTAATTAAATCGTATCTCCGCATTAATGCTGACTGGTCATAACAAGGCTTTGATTGAGTATCCCTTGGATCTGCAATACTTGAGCCATCTTGAGAAATTAGAAAATACTCACATTCCACTCCTGACTTCATCTGCAAGTCTTTCTTATCTAATTTTTTTATTTGTTCTTTAAGCATAATTCTTGGAGAAGCTTTTACAGGCTTACCAGCCATCCATAAGTCAGATGCTAACCAACCTACTTCTTTATTCCATGGTAGTTGAATCAAACTATCAGGATCTGGTATTGCAAACATATCAGTATCTGCAGGAGACATATCTAACCAAGTTGCAAACCCTGCAAATCCTGCACCATTTTTTTGCATTTCTCCAATAGCTTCTGCTGGAACCAATTTTGATCTTAAAATTCCAAATAAATCTACAAAGCTGATTAAAAAGTATTTAATTTTTTTTGTTTTAGCAATCTTAGATAAATTTTTTGCCATTATTCAAAAAATGAAAAAACTGTTTCCTTATAATAGATTAAATTAACTCCAATAATAATTATTATAGCAGCAATAACTCCATATTTTGCTTTAGGGAATACCACGCCTTGCATTTTGCTTGGTCTTTGATTTTCGTTATTATTTTCCATATTTATAAAATTCTAAAAAAAAGGGCGCCACAATAAAGTAGCGCCCAAATTTTAATTCGTATTACCAATCGGTAGTATTACTCTTGTGATCATTTGCACCATGTCTTTTCCTAGCTAATCTTGAAAGTTTTTCACTTTCAGATTTGTAAGTAATTACATGCCAGCCAATCCAAAAAACTAAACCAAGAATAACTAGTAAAGTTTCAGTGGATCCAGCTCCCGGATAAACAGCTCCGACAACCTCTTTTGCGCTTAAATGATCTATCCAGTTTGTTACTGTAGCCATATATTTCCTCCTTTACCTAGTTGAAGAGGCGACTGCTTTTTCAGCATCTTTATCGTCCTCCATTATTTCATAGTCTAGTCCAGCTATTTCAACTTCACGCGGTATCCTTAATTTACCCATTCCGTTTAGTATTTTAGCTATGACATAACCTGGTAGCATTCCAAGAACTCCGAACATTATAATTGCTCCTAGAAATTGTCCTAGTGGATTGATAGATGCATAAGTTGATCCGTCCCACATAGCTCCAACACTGTATCCAGATGAAGGATAGCCATTTAAGACAAATCCACAAATTATAAGTCCAGCAACGCCAGCGTAACCATGTACTGCTACCGCACCAACTGCATCATCGATTTTGAACTTACGCTCAACCCAAAAATGCATTTTATATGCAATGACAACACCGATGGCACCAATCAACATGGCTTGTATCGGGTGATACAAATCATTACCTGCTGATGCACAGATGATACCGGCCAGTCCACTTGAGTAAGTCCAGAAAGGATCACCCTTAGCGACCACATATCCAGCCAATAACCCACCTGATAACGACATCAAGAAGTTAAAAGTTATACCACTGAGTGTAGTGGGGGTTACATATATGTTTGTTGCTGTCCAGTATGTTACACCTTCCATTCCATACTCAGGTCCAAGATCAAATATCGGTATATTACATGCCGCATAAAATCCCCAGAAGCCAGTATAGATTAAAAACAATCCAACTGTAACTAGCCATGGGTTTCTTGGTCCTATATTTCTTGGCTCACCACTTGATGAGAATTTTCCAATTCTAGGTCCTAAAACAATTAGAACACCCAAAGCAAATCCACCCGCAATCGCATGAATTACTCCTGATGCATAAGCATCATGATATCCTAAAATTTTAAGCATCCATCCATCAAAGTGCCATCCCCAAGCAGCATCAATTACCCAGAAAAAAGAACCTATTGCAATAGCTAAAATTCCAAATGCAAAAGTTGTAATTCTTTCAATGAGTGCTCCAGAAACAATTGAAGCAGCTGTCCATGAAAATAGTAAGAACGCAGCCCAGAATACTCCACTTATACGATCGCCTAAGTTAATCGCCATAAATTCAGTATTTGCTAAATACCATCTTGCACTAAAAGTACTTTCATCAGTAATTAATGCAGAGCTACCATTCATTATTGAAGGTGCTATTCCCGGTCCTGTTGGGAATGCCCAGTAAATCCACCAACCAAAGAAAAACCACGTGACCGTTACTAACGGTATTACTAGAGTGTTTTTCATTAAGGTGTGTTGGTGATGTTTATAACGTGATACTCCGACCTCATAAACACAGAACCCGACATGAATTAGAAACATCATTACTACTGTTACCCAGTAGTAAAATTCTGTGAATATAGTTGTAAGAGCACCTAATTGATCAGTCATAATCTCTCCCTATATTTGTTTAAGAAAGCTTATGAAATTTGAGAGGGTGTGACAAACTAAACAGTGCTTAAAAAACCTAGTAATTATGTTAAGTTTTAAAGAAACAATCAACCCTTGATTGATAGACTAAAATTTAAGGTATGCTTTTTTTAAATCAACAAGAGGGTGTTTTGGAGACATTTGAAACTTAACTAAAAGCTCTCTTGCAATCATATCTCGATCTTGTTGGTTGTTTGGCAATTTAATTGATTTTGGAATAGTAACCCAACCATTAGCATTTCTGCAAAATACAGCTGGTCTATCTTCTTCGTAACCCATATGAACATCTTCTAACCAGTTAAGATCATCCCATCCCATGGCTTCAACATATTTTTTCAAGAATGGAGTCATCTTTTTATAATCAGGTAACAAGTTAACATCATATCTATAACCGATATGTTGTCCGATCATTTTTTCTCTAGCAGTCTCTTTAGATTTACCACCTAATTTTATTTTTTTCTCTTTTTTTACTTTTACTTTTGTTTTTTTCTTAACCATAAATACCCCTTATATTTTGTGAAAGTTATCCACACCAACAGTATAGTTTGTTCCGGTCATTGGAACTTTAGCTAATGCAGAAGCTTCCATTGTTAGAGCAGCTAAATCTTCTGGTTCTAAAGAGTGAATGTTAGTTTTACCACAAGCTCTTGCTAAAAGTTGAGCCTCTAATGTCATCGTATGTAAATAGTTGTAAACTCTTAAAGCAGCATCATCAGGATTCAATCTAGATCTTAATTTAGGATCTTGTGTAGCAACACCAACTGGACAACGTCCAGTATGACAGTGATAACAGTCACCAGCTTTAACGCCCATTTCTTTTTCAAAATTAGCTTCTGGTATATCTTTGTTACAGTTCAAAGCTATTAAGGCACCAGTTCCAATGGCTATTGCGTCAGCACCCAGTGCCAAAGCTTTCGCCATATCCGCACCGTCTCTAATACCACCAGCATAAATTAATGTAACTTTTCCAGTTTTACCAACATCATCAATAGCTCTTCTTGCTTCTCTGATTGCAGCAATTCCTGGTATACCAGTATTTGCAGCAGCTATGTGAGGGCCAGCTCCAGTTGAACCTTCCATACCATCTAAAAAGATTGAGTCAGGATTACATTTTGCAGCCATACGAACATCATCATAAACTTTTGATGCACCTAGTTTTAATTGAATAGGTACTTTATTTTTTGTTAACTGCCTTAACTCTTCAACTTTTAGAGCTAGATCATCTGGGCCTAACCAATCAGGATGTCTTGCTGGAGATCTTTGATCAATACCAGACGGTAGAGATCTCATTTCTGCAACTTGATCAGTAACTTTTTGACCCATTAAATGCCCACCCATTCCAACTTTTTGTCCTTGACCAATAAATACTTCTATTGCATCGGCAAGTTGAGCGTGGTGGGGGTTAAAACCATATCTTGATTGAATACATTGGTAGTACCATTTTTCAGAATACCTTCTTTCATCCGGAATCATTCCACCTTCACCAGAACATGTAGCACTTCCAGCCATTGTTGCTCCTCTTGCTAAAGCAGTTTTTGCCTCATAAGAAAGTGCACCAAAACTCATACCAGTAACATATACTGGTATATCTAGCTCAATTGGGTTTTCACAATTTGGTCCAATTATAGTTTTTGTTTCACATTTCTCTCTGTAACCTTCGATTACAAACCTTGTAAGAGTGCCTGGTAAAAAAACCAAATCATCAAATGTTGGAATTTTTTTCATTAATGCCATTCCACGCATTCTATATCTTCCAAGCTGAGCTTTAATATGAATGTCGTCTATAACTTCAGGAGTAAAAATAGCATTGTGACCTAATAGACTTTTATTTCTTTTTCCCTCTTCATGTACATGAACATCAGCTTTTCCACCAACATTACCGTTTGTTTTTTTTAATTTTTTTTCATTTTTTTTAGTTTTCTTTTTAGCCATTATATAGCTCCTTTCTTTTCATGAGGTTCCAAGTTATCATAATTCCAAAGTTTTTTCCCTGAGACTATTTTTATCATTTTACTGACGTCAAATTTTTCACCAATTTCTGCAACTTTTAATTTTCTTTTTAACCAGTCTTGGTCACTATCAGTCAAGTCAGCAGGAACTGCATCACTTCCAAAAGAGCCAATTTTACCACCAATAAAAATTGTTCCATCATACATAGAGTCTCCTAAATTTATTCCAACATCACCTAGAATAATTATTCTTCCTCTTTGCATCATAAAACCTGTAAATGCTCCAGCATCACCACCAACAATTATAGTTCCACCTTTCATATCGATACCAGTTCTAGCACCAACACTACCTTTACAAATTAAATCACCGCCTCTGATAGCAGCACCAAAACAAGACCCAGCATTTTTTTCTATAACAACTTTTCCAGCCATTAAGTTTTCAGCACAAGACCAGCCAACTCTTCCATTAATTCTAACTGTAGGCCCATCACAAGATCCCATACCAAAATAACCTAAACTTCCTTCAAAAATTAAGTTTAGTTTATTTAAAATACCAACACCTAAGCTATGTTTACCTTGAGGGTTT
>Ga0209383_1000215_pt1 | contig 42462 bp, 44 predicted proteins | sample CoawatmetaG02DNA_FD_187510 | JGI IMG/M metagenome (GOLD analysis project Ga0209383, IMG submission 187510) | Marine microbial communities from the West Antarctic Peninsula - Coastal water metaG029-DNA (SPAdes) (version 2) | ecosystem: Environmental > Aquatic > Marine > Coastal ...
AAATTATGAATAACATTAAATACTCTTTTAAATTTTTTATTATCTTTCTTTTCTTTTCTAACTCTATTGCTTCAGAACATCCAAGCAGAATACTTTTTGTAGGAAACAGTTATCTTTATTACAACGACAGTGTTCATAACCATGTAAAAAGATTATTGGTTGAGCATTATAAAGACGATGGCATTGTTACAAAATCTTCAACAATCGGCGGTTCAAGATTGCACAATCACAATATAGAGCATTTACTGAATCCTAAGAATTTACAATTAGATAAGCAATTAGATTTACTCATCATGCAAGGTGGTAGTTTAGAAGTTACAACACCCGAATTAAGAGCAAAATTTTCTGAAACTGCTGTTAAATTCAGCAATAAGGCACATAAACTAGGAATAAAAACTGCCTTATATATGACACATGCATATCTTGAGAATGATAAAAGGTATGAACCGAACTTAATTAAAAAGATTGAAAAAGCCTACTATGAAGCTGGCACGAAAAGCGATTCTTTGGTTATACCTGTAGGCTTGGCATATGAAATGGCTTATAAAGAAAACCCTAAAATTAAATTACACCACCCCGATGGAACTCATCCTGGGCTCCTTGGAACATATTTAGGCGCTTGCACTGTTTTTGCAATTATTACTAATTCTTCTCCAGAAGGACTTTCGTACAACTACCTGGACAGAGTTTCTGATGATGATAGAGTTTTTTTACAAAAAATTGCATGGAAAGCTTACCTAGAAAATAAATAATAATTGCTTAAGTGATAACTAATGTCTAACAAAAATTTGTTGCCAAAAATACTGGCCACAATGCCTTTAGTAGTAATCTTTCCAGTTATAGCTTTAATGTTTTCCCCTTTCAAATCAGACTTACAGGACTGGCTCGCCCTTGAATATAACGCTCACACTAACGAGTTAATGACCAGTCCTAATAATTATCTGATGTCAGAACCAGAACCTATTATCGGAAAATCAACAAATTCCCCTCAAATAATCACTAACGAGATAAATGATGAGAACTCTATGCTAGATATATGGTTTGATCGGAGTCAAACCCAGGCATTAATGGTTCAACGGCAAGGAAAAATTGTCTATGAGCGTTATGACGGAGATGCTAAGCAAGGCCTAAACGTTAATGGCATGTCTATGGCGAAAAGTGTTATCGCAATACTTATAGGAATTGCTATCGATGATGAGTTAATTAATTCTGAGAACGATCCAATTGGCGTTTATCTCCCTGAGCTGACGAGTTCAAAATATAAGCGAATAGAAATAAGAGATCTTTTAAGACACACGTCAGGCATTCAATCAACTAATGGAGATATGCGAGACACTTTAAATAACAAATTATTAAACCTTAGCACTAGAGATCTTTCATTCAGTGGTGACAAATCGTTTAGCTATGACAATATAAACTACCATCTCTTAATGCTAATTCTTCAGCGTCTGTATCAAAAACCTATCAATGAAATCATCGAAGCAAAGGTGTGGCAGCCACTTAGATTGGAGGATGCTTCTATGGTTAGTTCCGCAGGATATTGTTGTTTATTTGCCACAGCACAATCATGGTTAGCTATCGGCAATCTATTCTTAAATCCAAACAATACAATTGTATCCAAGAGCTGGTTGGTCAAAATGGTACAAGACGTCTCGATGCCAAAATCATTTTACGTACAGGCTACTGGAAAGTCTGTTGGTAATTCATATGGATACCATGTCTATAGCGGATTAAATGATTTACCTGAGATATTTTGGATTGAAGGGTTAGGGCTACAGGTCATAATGATCAACCCAAAAACACAAACTATTGTTGTCCGATTAGGTGGAATTCCAACAGGCCTAAATCTTAAGTCGAACCGCTTAGACTCCTCTATAATTGGGCCGCTATTAAAAACTCTTATAGAATAATAATTCTAAATTTTAAGCTATAAGTTCATGGCATAATTATTTAATGGAACAGGTAATAAACAAATCATGAAAAGAGCATTAATAACTGGGTCTTCCTCTGGCATTGGTTACGCATATGCTAAATATTTATCTGAAAGAGGATGGTATATAGATTTAGTATCTCAAAATATTGATAGGGCAGAAGAGGCTTATAAAACGCTAAACTATGAGCACTCTAAGATTCATATACATGATTTAAGTTCCTTAGATTCCATCACAGAAATAACTTCAAATATTTCAACTCCAGACTTGGTTGTTGCCAATGCAGGAATAGGAATTAATGGTGCGGCAGGTAGAAATATTAATGAGGATATTGAATTTGCAAATAACCTTATGTTTGCCGGACCCATAAAGTTAATAGAATACTACTTACCTAGGATGATAGAAAAAAAATCAGGAAGAGTGGTTATTATTTCAAGCATAGGAGCGCTTATACCTATGCCAAAGTCTGCAATATATGCTGCAGTCAAATCTGGCATATATGCATATGGAAGATCATTAAATGAAGAAATTGTAGAGAAAAATGTTTCAGTTACAGTCAGTTTGCCAGGATATGTAAAAACAAATATTCATAAAAGATCTGGCCTAGCGCATTTAGAAAAGCAAATTGCTAGTTGGATGTGGGTAACTCCTCAACAAGTAATTGAGGAAACAGAGTCAGCATCTATAAAAGGTCTTTCCGAAGTAATACCAGGAAGGTTATATAGGTTTTCAAGTATATTTTTTAATTTTAAAGTTACGAAGATGCTATGGAAATTTTTAAATAGCAGAAATAAAAAATAAGTTTTTTAAGAGAGATGCAAAATATGAAAAGAATAACTATCGGACATAATAATAAAAGGATTTTAAATGATTAATTACCTTCGCCCTATATACCCTTTTTTAATAGGATTGGGTCTTATCTTATGGACTTCAACATTCTTTAAATTAGCTCTCTTAAATAGCTTGGGTCAGTTAGTCCTTTTTACCTTGGTAGTATGCATACCCATTTGGCGAACTGGGCGAATGAGTTATGTAGATATAGGGTGGCCTTGGGGCTTGGTCTTGCTTGGTATTATAAGTTTTTACTTTAGTGATGGTTATTGGGTGAGATCTTTGGTTGTTAGTGGTGTGGTTATATTAATTGGACTTCGCATGGGTCTAGGCGCACTAAAAATGTGGCGCTTAGGCTTATTAGAAAAAGAGTTTCCTAGGTATCAATATCAGCGAATAGTCTGGAAAGAAGAAGGTAAAAATAATACAGCACTAGCTTTGCAGATAGACGCTATAGGCCAAGGCTTGGCTAATGCATCCTTTTTAGCATTTCCTATTTTTATTATTGCCTCCAATAACAGTCAAGAGTTTCTGCTATTAGAGTTAGTAGGTCTTATTATTTGGATTCTGGCATTTGCAATGGAATCTATTGCTGATTTTCAGAAGATTAGCTTTCTTCAGAAAATGAGGAAAGAGGGCAAGCATAGTCAAGTTTGCAATGTTGGCTTTTGGAAATACTCTCGCCATCCTAACTACTTTGCAGAATGGATGGTATGGAATGGTTTAGTGATAGCTGCAATACCTTCTTGGATAGCGCTGAGAGGCCTTGAAAGTGATTTGGTATGGCTCTTACTAGGAATAGGGCTTTTACTAGCTTCTAAATTTATGTACACCACTTTAGTTTATACAACAGGAGCAGTTCCATCAGAATATTTCTCTGCTCAAAAAAGAATAGGCTATAAGGATTATCAAAGGCAAACAAATCGTTTTTTCCCTGGACCAAGAAAACTTTAATATTATTTATATAAAAATAGACAAAATGAAATCACTTTACTTTATATTCTTTTCTCTAATTTTAATGTCTTGTTCACAAGAAAGATCATACCCATGGCTGTCTGATTTGGATGCAGAGATAGAGTTTATTGAATCAGGTAAAAATCTTATGGGACTTGAGTATGGACTTCATCCTTTAGAGGTTGTAACTAAGGAAGAAACAGAGATTCTAATTGCAGTTCATGGAATGAGCAGCAATGGGTACGAGTGGGTTTATCCTTTAAAGACATTGGATAATCAAGAAACACTAACCCTTTTCTTTAGATGGGATGATGGAAATGGTTGCCCAAATTCCTCTTTCCGTATGCTAAGCAGAGAAATAGCTGCCTTACTTGAAGAAAACATAAGTATCAAAAAAATTACTCTTATGGGCCATAGTTATGGAGCTATATTGGTATCGATGTTTTCTGAAACATGGCAATCCGATACCCAGCTCAATATACATTCAGTAGCGGGGCCCTTGATTGGTTCTAAAAAATTAAATAATCTATGCAATTATAGCCAACCACTATTCATAAATCCTAACGTAAGTTTTTATGAGTGGAGAACGCAAAAAAAACTTGATGGAGCCTTTAAAGACCTTAAAATAGATCCACAAATTATTAATCTTGAAAATAGTAATATTGTAAGGCTGCCAGAAGTCTATAGGGGCAAAAAACTTGGCCATAATTGGTCAATTAGCTGGGTTGCAGATGAAATTAACAGTTTATAAAAAAGGAAAAAATTAATATGTCACAATTTATTGGAAAAACAGCAGTTATTAGTGGTGGAGCCGAGGGCATTGGACTATCTATCGCTAAAGCACTGGCTGAGGAAAAGATGAATATTGTACTCACGGATATCAATGAAGAAAATCTTCAAAAAGCTAGCTTAGAGCTAGAGGCAACTGGGGTTTCTGTATTACCTGTTCTGCTAGATGTTGCTGAAGAAGATCAGTGGGAAAAGGTAGCGGAGCAAGCAATAGCCCGATTTGGGAAAATACATATGCTGGTAAACAATGCCGGAGTTGGTGGAGACTCAGGATCGATTGAAAGTCAGAATAAAAAAGGATGGCAATGGGTATTAGATGTTAATTTAATGGGAGTTGTCTACGGAGCTAAAGTGATGGTTCCATTGATTAGTCAGCATGGCGAGGGTGGGTGGATTGTAAATGTTGCTTCAATGGCAGGTATGGGGGGCGTTCCTTATGGCGGAGCTTACAGCGCAACAAAGGCAGCTGTAGTTGCACTATCAGAAGGCTGGGCTGGTGAACTTCAAAGCAAAGACATTAATGTATCTGTTTTATGTCCTGCCTTTGTTCAAACACGTATTTATGACTCGGAAAGAAATCGTCCATCTCAGTATAAATCCGATACTAAAGTTATGGCGGATGAAAATAGTTTCTTTAATAGAGCTAAAACAATGGTTGAAAGTGGTATTGAAGTTTCCATTGTTGGTAAGCGTGTTGTTGAGGCCCTTAATGATGGTGAGTTTTATATCTTTACTCATCCAAACTATCGTGAGGTTGTACAAAAACGATCTTCAGATATTGATGCAGCTTTCAAAAAAGCATCAGAAAGCCCACTTCTGCAACATATAGTGAATCAAAAAATTGAAATGTTCTAAGCAAACCTACAAAGCACTTATATGAATTGGTTTGCAAAAAAAAGAGTCTTACCTAGGTGGAAGTTAATTGTAATGATTCTGATTGGAGTTTGGATGGGAGCAATGATTAGTAATGAAAGTTATGTATTTCCAATAATTTGGGGCCTTCTTGGCCTATGGGAAATAACAAAACGTACAAGTAAATAAAATAAGATAGTAAATGAGTAATGATATGCGAGAAGCAACAGATGTTTTTGGAGAATGGGCAGAGATAGGTAAGGACATAGGTATGGCAGAAGGGCATGCAGTATCTGTTGATGAGATGATGAATTTTGCATTAAAAGAAAGACTTAATATTGGTAAAAATTTTAGTTTCCTAGATCTGGGCTGTGGAAATGGCTGGGTAGTTCGAAACGTCACAAAAAACTCATTATGTGAAAAAGCAGTTGGTATTGACGGTGCTAAGCAAATGATCGCCAAAGCTAAATCTAGTGGCGGGGATGGCAAATACATTCTTGCTGATATTAATTCGTTTGAGTCAGACGAAAAATACGATGTAATTCATTCAATGGAGGTACTTTATTATTTAGAGGATCCTTCAAAAGTCGTCCAAAAAATATCAGAGTTTTGGCTTAACGAAGGAGGGAGATTAATTGTAGGTATTGATCTATATTATGAAAATACTGATTCACACTCTTGGCAAGAAAAAGTAGGTACTCCAATGTTAATGCTCAAAGAATCAGAATGGATTAATATTTTTGAAGTAGCTGGATTAAAAGATATTCAAACATGGCGCTCTAATTCAGGCTCAGACTGGGCAGGTACTTTAGTTATAACTGGTAAAAAATAATGCCTTTTTAGGCAACATTATCTTCGGATATAGATTGCATTAGCTCTTCATACTCAGAGCTCCATTTACATAGCGAATTTAAAACAGGTTTAAATGATCTCCCAAAATCTGTAAGAGAGTATTCAACCTTAGGTGGTATCACTTCAAACACCTTACGATTAATTAACATATCTCTTTCCATCTCTCTTAATTGCTTGGTTAACATTTGTTGAGTTATGGGAGATAGAATTCTTTTCAGTTCACCAAACCTTAATGGCTCGCCTTTTAAATTATAAATAATGGCAATTTTCCATTTACCGCCTATTAGCTTTAAGGCATTTACCACCGGGGGATTTTTGCATGTTTTCATAGTATGTTTTTGTATACCAGTATGTTTTTATTGTCTACTTGTTTAAATCATCCTAGTCAATATATCATACTGGAAATAATTAATGTATTCTTAGACAACTAACTAAAAGGGGAACCACGAATGTCAGACCAAAATTCAAAAGAAATAAGATCCAAAGTAACCAGTGAAGGAAATATAGAAATCTCTATTGCTACAGTAGCAAAACCCGTACCTTCAGATGATGAAGTTCTTATTAGGGTAGAGGCAGCTCCTATCAATCCATCAGATCTTGGACTTCTTCTAAGTTTTGGAGCAGACCTTAGTACAATTAATGTCACAGGTAGTGGCGATGAAACAGTCACATCGATGAAAATACACCCTGGATTAATGGGCGCAATGAAACCTAGGCTGGATGAGTCTATGCAGGTTGGAAATGAGGGATCAGGAGTTGTTGTAGATGCTGGTGTTAATGCAAAAGACCTCATTGGAAAGACAGTAGGTCTTGCAGGTGGTTCGATGTACTCTCAATACAGATGTGTTCCAGCTACAAGTTGCTTGGTTATGGAAGACGGAACTACTTCTCAAGAAGCGGCTTCATCATTTGTTAACCCATTAACAGCCTTGTCTTTCATTGAAACTATGAAAATGGAAAATCATACCGCTATTGTTCATACAGCTGCCGCCTCTAATCTAGGACAGATGCTTGTAAAAATTTGTAAAGATGATTCTGTTCCTTTGGTGAATATAGTTAGAAAATCAGAACAGGTTGAGGTTCTTAAAAACTTAGGTGCAGAGCATATCTGCAATACTAGTGATCCTGACTTTATGGATCAACTAGTCGCAGCGTTAGTGGCAACAGGAGCAACCTTAGGATTTGATGCTACTGGTGGAGGTAATAACGGAGAGTTGCCAGGGCAGATATTAGCTGCAATGGAGATAGCCGCTAATAAGACAGCTAAAGAATATAGTAGATATGGTTCAGACACTTATAAGCAAGTTTATATTTATGGTGGCCTGGATCAATCTCCAACAATTTTAAAAAGAGCTTTTGGAATGTCATGGGGTCTTGGGGGATGGTTATTAACACCAATGATTGGAAAGGTTGGTATGGAAAAATTCCTAGCAATGAGACAAAGAGTTGCTAAAGAAATTAAAACTACTTTTGCTAGTTCATATGCTCAAGAAGTTTCTTTTGAGGAAATGCTCCAACCAGAAATTATTAAATCTTATGCTAAGCAAGCAACAGGCAAGAAGTATTTAGTAACTCCGCAAAAGAGCTAAAAACGAACCTTAAATATTAATTTTTTTTATAGCAGACTTATCATATTTTGTTGAAAGAGGTGATACACTTTTTGTTCAATAATAGGGAAATTGAACATCATGAGTAATCAAAAAATGCCAAGCAAGGGCTATCGTACCTTTGCACTAATACTTCTCACAGTAGTCTATGGATTTAATTTTGTTGACCGTCAAATCGTAGGTATTTTAGCGCCGTTTATTCAAGCTGATCTTGATTTAACCAATACACAGTTAGGTTTATTGAGCGGACTCTTATTTGCCACCTTTTATACTATCGTCGCTATCCCTATTGCTTGGTTGGCAGACCGTTATAGCAGGGTAAATATTATTTCTATTGCACTTGCTACGTGGAGTGGCTTTACTGCTTTGACTGGGTTGGCAGGAAATTTCATGCAAATAGGTCTTGCTCGAATGGGAGTGGGAATTGGTGAGGCTGGTGGAAGTCCACCATCACATTCTATTATCTCTGATATGTATCCTAAGGAGGAGCGAGCAGGAGCATTGGGCGTCTATTCGATGGGTATTCCTTTTGGAATTATGGCAGCATACTTTGTTACAGCATGGATTATAGGGCCATCACAAGGTGAAGATACGGTTGTTGATTGGAGAAAAATATTTATATTTCTTGGTGTCACTGGTGTAGGGCTTGCAGTTATAGTTAAGTTAGTTCTTCGTGAACCTATTCGTGGTGCTATGGAATTGGGTGATCAAGCAGAAATGGTAAAACCACCATTTATGGAGTCATTAAGAACACTTCTTAAAATACCTGCCTGGTGGGCTATGTGTCTAGGAATAGCCTTTGGCTCTTTCGCGTCTTATGCTCTCTCAACCTTTCACACTAAATACTTAATAGCTTTAGATCCAAGTTTTGATTTTCAGCATCTTATAATTCTATTAGGCATCATTAACGGGACAGCTTATGCTGGAGGTGCATTTTTTGGAGCTAGGCTGGCAGATTCATGGGGAAAAAGAGATATTCGTGCATACGGCTGGGTACCTGCAATCGCAATTAGTCTTTGCTTACCAATAGGTGTTGGCAGCTTCTGGGTGCCATCAATAGAGACAAATCTTATTCTTTCTACATTCTTTTTACTTTTTGTCGGTATGTATCTAGGACCAAGCTTTGCAATTGCACAAACTCTTGCTCCTATTAATATGCGAGCTATGTCTACTGCCTTATTTTTCTTTGTTCTCAATATGATCGCATTAGGCGGAGGTCCAACTTTTGCAGGATGGATGATCGATGTTTTTAAAGAAAATTATAATGATTTAGAATCAATGCGATATGCCATGTCTCTAACTTTTTGTATTTTTATACCTTCCATCATAAGCTTTTTAATAGTCTCTCGTGTCCTACCTAAGGACTGGGAGGCAGCAGAAAAGCGTAATCTTGAATTAGCTAAAAATGAATAATCTTTATAAAGTATTAACAACTCAAGAATGGGAGCTTGCAAATAGCAAAGGGTTTATTATTACTGAATTGGATAATAAAGATGGTTTTGTTCATCTTTCAACCTCCAAACAATTAGCCTCAACTCTATCACTTTACTTCTCTAAATTTGAAGAAGTTATTCTCATCCAACTGTCCTATGAACAAATAAAAAGTGACCTAAAGTTAGAATTAGTAGATCCAAGTAGCAAGAGGAGCGGGTCTTTTTATCACTTATATGGTGATTTAAATATAAAGCATGCTTGTAAAGTATGGAATTTAAATAGAGGTGCATTTGCCTTACCTGAAGAAGTACTTTTGCAAGCTGAGCTTCCAGAGAAGCTAATAGGTAAGTCTATTGGAGTTTAAAAATACATAGCCAGTAACTTCTTCAATCTATTTATAAATCAAGTTATCAATTCTCTTCTCTCTAAAATTCTTAAATTAAATTGCTCTATAAAAAATTCCTTGAAAGCCTTCACTTTTGCGTTATCTCTCAAATCAGGATGATATAAAATCCAAATATTATTATCAAACTTATATTTATCAGGCCTATAAGCTTTAAGTTTGTGATTTTCAGGAAGTCCAAATCCAGAAATAAGACTAACTCCCGTCCCAGACTGAATGTAATCAATAATTTCAGAATAAGAATTAGTTCTAATAATTATTTTGGGATTATTAACCAAACTAATTAGTCTTTCCTCCATATCTAATACACCACTATCGTCAACCCATACAATCCACTCTAGATCATTTACATCCTTGATTTTATCAATATATGATTCATCACCAAATATATGTACTGGAATTTTGCCTAGATTTGTTCCAATTAAGTCTTCATTAGGTTTGTTTGTTACCTGTATGGAGATATCAACTTGATGTAATGTAAGGTCAGCTTTGTTAGATGATGATTTAAGATTTAGGTCTATATTTGGATATTTTTTAATAAACTCGCTCGCCATATCAGAAAGGTCAAGCCCTCCATTCACTGGCTTGCTTATAGTTAACGTTCCAGATAACTCAGATTGCTGAGTACTAAAAACTCTATGTATTTTATTTACCTGTTCCTCAACTTTAATAGCTTCTTTCTCTAAAGCTAGTCCTTGCTCAGTAAGCTGATAGCCTCTGTTATTTCTTTTAAATAGTTTAATATTCAACTGATCCTCAAGCTTATCCAGACGCCTACCAACTGTTGAGTGGTTTACTTCAAGTATTTTTGAGGCTGAGCTCAAAGAACCTGTCCTAGCTACAGCTAAAAAATATTCTAGATTACTCCAATTCATATATGCATATTCGCACATATAATTTATATTTCCAAGTATTTTAAAGCGTTTTTGCACAACTAAAATGCATTTCCTATAATGTTATTATAATTAGAGTCATTGTAAGATTAATCATTACAAATACTTACTTTATAAGGGGCTTGAATTATGAAAAAATTTATTAAATATCTATTACTAGCAGCAGTCTCTTTATTCGTAATTTACTCAATACTTATAAGACAACCAGTATTTCAAGATAAAATACTAGAAACAGCTATTGATAAGATGGGTACATCTAAGTCTATGTCATATTTGCCTGAAGAAGATGCTTTAACAGCAGTTGTCTGTGGTTCAAGATCTCCAATCAACGATCCAAATAGAGCAGAGGCATGTATCTTGGTTCAAGCTGGTGATCAGATATTTATATTTGATACAGGTAATGGCAGCGCCCAGAATTTACAGAATTGGAATACTCCATGGGACAAAGTTCAAGGTATTTTTTATACCCATTTACATTCTGATCATATCGCAGATATAGCAGAATTTCATATGAGTACATGGATTGCTGGACAAAGAGTTTCCAAACTGAAAGTTTATGGACCAGATGGAGTTCAGATGCTTACTGATGGTATTGAACTCGCATACAAAAAAGACTATTTTTTTAGAAATAAACATCATGGAGATAAATTAGCACCATTAGATGTAGCTGGTTTTAATACCCAAACTGTTGATTTAGAAAATTCAGTTTTAATAGACGATGGTAATCTAAAAATTACTGCTTATAGCGTTTCTCATGATCCGGTTGACCCTGCGCTAGGCTATAGAATTGATTATAAAGGAAGGTCTATAAGTATCAGTGGAGATACAATTTATGATCAAAACCTAGTAAATAATTCAAAAAATGTTGACGTTTTATTTCACGAATCTATGTCGCTTGAGCTTCTAGATATTATTAATAAAGCCGCTAAGAAAAACGGCAATCTTGTAGCTGAAATCGTAACTGTTGATATTCTTGACTACCACACCCCTGTTCTTGATGTAGTGAAAGCTGCAAATGAAGCCAATGTTAAGCATCTTATCTTTTACCATCACCTTCCAGCACCAAGAAATCAATTAATGGAAGATATTATGTATAGAGGTGTTGACGATATTAGAAAAAATTGGACTGCCTCGAATGATGGAACTATGGTTATAATGCCTATTGATTCTGATGAAATTAATATCTCATCGGTTAATTAATTCAAAAGGGTAGGGGAGCCTTCATGAAAGTACAAAATAAAAAACAACCAAATGAAGAGCAAATAAAGGGATTCATTGATAGTCCTGAAGTTGGTCCAATTAGCATGGTCAATCTCTTAAAGTTTAAAGATAAAGCTGAATATTCTGATAATAGAGAGACCAGCCTCACAGGAAGAGAGGCTTATTTAATTTATGCAAAAGAAGTAGTTGCTCATGTTGAGAGATTTGGAGGGACCGTAGTTTTTAGTAAAAATATAAATCGTCTTATGTTGGGTGAGGTAGAAGAGCTTTGGGATATGGTTGCTATTGCAAAATACCCCAATAGAAAAGCTTTGCTTGAAATGTCCTTAGATTCAGAATATCTTAAATCCCACATTCATAGAGAAGCCGGTCTTGACGGACAGCTAAATATTGAGACAATAGATATATGATTCCTAAAATAAAAGAATTTTTCAGAGTGCTTGGTGAAATCAAGTACATACTTCCTACTATTAGATATAAATTTCCTTTGCCGGATGACTCAGTATCACTAGCTCATATGTTTGAAGCTACTGTTCAAGAGCATGGTGAAAAAAACTTTATTGTTTATAACGATGAAGAATGGTCTTATAACCAGATAAACGAATCTGCAAATATTCTTGCGAAATTTCTTGTAAAAGAGGGAGTTGGTCATCAGGATCGCGTAGTTCTTTTTATGGAAAATCGCTCTGATTATGTGATTTCATTAATTGCACTAAACAAGATAGGTGCTATTGGAGTTCTCATCAATAATAGTCTTACCGGAGATCCATTAATTCATTGTATTAATAGCTCTGATTCTAAGAAATGTATTGTAGGTGAGGAGCTAACAGAAGCTTTTTCAAATGTACTTAGCGATATCACTATTCAAGATAGTAAAGATATTTATTGGTGTGAAGATACCAATTCAATTGGAACACCCTCTTGGGCAACCAATCTTAAAAACTCCTTAGATCTTAGTAAAATAGAAAATCTAAAAGAAATTGAGCAAGTAACTGCAAAAGATACAGCCTTTTATATTTTTACATCAGGAACTACAGGTGTTCCAAAAGCAGCGATTTTTCCAAACGCTAAAATTGTTGCAGCTTCAATCAATATTACCGTTGGTGGATACAGAATGACTCACGAAGATCGACTTTATAACTGTCTTCCTCTTTATCACTCAACAGGTTTAATGCTTGGCTTAAGTGCTGTTATTTCTACTGGAGCATCAATCTTTATAAAACGTAAATTCTCTGCTTCTGCTTTCTGGGCTGAGGTTCAAAAACATCAAACTACTACTTTTATTTATGTGGGTGAGCTTTGTAGGTACTTAAGTCTTCAAGAGCCTTGCGAAGAAGAAAAAAATAATCCAATTAGAGCCATGGTTGGAAATGGCTTGAGACCAGATTTATGGGATTGCTTCAGGGGTCGATTTGGCGTTGAAAGAATAGCCGAAATATACGGAGCAAGTGAAGGCGCATGCATGTTTCTAAATATGTTGAATAAAGATAAGACTATTGGTATGACAAATGCCAAGGTTGTTCTTCTTCAGTATGATGTTGCTAGCGATGAGTTAAAAAGAAATAGTGATGGATTCTGTTCAGAAACTGCTGAAGAGGAGCCTGGACTTCTAGCTGTCAAAATATCACCTGATGCCCCATTCAATGGCTATACAGACAAAAAGGAAAGCGAAAAGAAAATATTAAGGGATGTTCTAGAAAAAGGTGATGCCTGGTTTAATAGTGGTGATTTGATTAAAAGAATGGATGTTGGTTTTGCTCTAGGTCAAACACATTATCAGTTTGTTGATAGAGTGGGCGACACGTTTAGATGGAAATCTGAAAATGTATCTACAAATGAAGTAGCTGAAATTCTAAACCAGTCTCCAGAAGTAAATATGGCTAATGTTTATGGAGTAAAAGTAACAGGATGTGAAGGTCGAGCTGGAATGGTTACATTCAATCAAACTCCTGGAAAGGATGTAAATTGGGCTGACCTGTCATCATTTATTGCAGGACAATTACCATCATATGCTCGTCCTCTTTTTATAAGAGTTACAAGCAAATTAGATACTACAGGGACATTCAAGCTTAAGAAGAATGATCTTAGAGAAGAGGCATTTCATTTAGATAAGGTAGATGGCGACATCGTCTATGTTAAAAAACCTGGCTCTAATGATTACGTACCGCTTGATAATGACTTTTATGAGTTAATACAGAACGATCAAGCTGGTTTTTAGTTTTTTTAAAATAAATAATAGGATAACAATATGAGTAATGATAAGAAATTTGATTTAGTGGTTTACGGTGCATCTGGTTTTACAGGAAAGTTAGTTGTTGAGTATTTAGTTGCTAAATATAAAGATGATAAAGATATTTCTTGGGCAATGGCTGGCAGAAATCTAGAAAAGCTCCAATCTGTTAAAGACGACATAGGTGTATCAGATGATATACCTCTAATTAGAGTCGATAGTGATGATTTGTCGAGCATTGAAGATCTTACCTCTCAAACAAAATGTGTTTTAACTACTGTTGGGCCTTATCAGCTTTACGGTAATGATATCTTGTCTGCTTGTGTTGCTTCTGGGGTTGATTATGTTGATCTTTGCGGTGAACCAGGCTGGATGCATGAGAAAATTAATGAACACAGAGAAGAGGCTAAAAAATCAGGTTCTAGAATAGTATTCTCTTGTGGCTTTGATAGTATCCCGTTTGATCTGGGAGTACTATTTGTTCAAAATGAAGCAACCAAAAGATTTGGGAAACCATCCTCTAGTGTTAGAGGAAGAGTTAGAGTTATGAAAGGTGAGTTTTCTGGAGGTACTGCAGCCTCAATGAAAGCAACAATGGCTTCTTTAAAGGTAAAACCGCATCTATTTGAAGCTTTAATAAATCCATTTTCTTTATCCGATGGATTTGCTGGTCCCCAGCAGGCTGATGATTCAAAACCTATCTATGACGAACAGCTTAAAACATGGGTAGCACCATTTTTCATGGCTCCAATAAACACTAAAAACGTTCATCGTTCCAATGCACTCATGAATCATGCTTATGGTGAAGATTTTAGTTACAACGAAATGTGGGTAGCAGGGCCAGGCGATGAAGGAAAGGAAGTTGCAAATGCAATGGCTTCAGCTAATCCTATGGGAGGAGATGATGCTCCAAAACCTGGAGAAGGTCCTTCAAGAGAGTCCAGAGAAAATGGCGGCTATGATGTTTTATTTTGTGCAGACCATAACGGGGAAACAGTCAGCGCATCTGTCGCTGGCGATATGGACCCTGGCTATGGCTCTACGTCAAAAATGATAACTGAAAGCGCAATATGCTTAGTAAAAGAATCACCAGATTTAGCTGGAGGAATTTATACACCAGCGTCATCAATGGGAGAAAGATTGATAAAAAGATTGGAAGCTAATGCAGGGCTGACTTTCAAGATAGAAGGTTAATGATTAGAGAAAATATAAAGAAATGGCATCAGTTAATTGAAGGAAATCTAGAAGGGGGTTTCGATAAATTATTGGCTGATGACGTTGTTTTTTTCTCTCCTGTTGTTTTTACTCCTCAGAAAGGAAAAGATTTAACAAAACTCTATCTAATGGCAGCAGGGAACACATTTGGTGGAGATGGTGCCGCCAAAAAAGGTGATCTAGAAACCTCAAGCTTTCGTTATACCAAGGAAGTTCTTGATGGTAATCAGGCTATTTTAGAGTTTGAAACCCAGATAGATGGTAAATATATTAACGGAGTTGATATTATTACCTTTAATGACGAGGGTAGAATTTCAGAGTTTAAAGTCATGATAAGACCGCTTCAGGCTGTGAATATAATCCATATGCAGATGCAAAAAATGCTGGATCAATTCAAGGCTAATGAGTAGCTTTACAATATTTCATAATCCTAGGTGCAGTAAATCTAGACAAGCACTTCAAATCCTTCAACAAAATAATTACGATCATGAGATCGTTTTATATCTAGATATAGAACTAAATGCTCCTTTGATTGAGGACATTTTAAAAAAATTAGATCTTAGTCCTAGGGAGCTTCTTAGAAAAGGTGAGATAGATTATAAAGATAATGATCTAGGAGATATTGAACATTCAGATCAAGATATTGTAAATTTTATGATTAAATTTCCTAAATTAATTGAAAGACCGATTGTAATTAAAGGAAATAGGGCAGTTGTTGGAAGGCCTCCAGAAAGAATTAAAGAATTACTTTAATCCAACTCTCCCTTATCACGAAGTTCTTTTCTTATTTTGGTAGCGCTTATAGATGTAATAGATTTTTCAAATACTTCTTCTTCGAAAACATATCCCACACCTCGTCCGTATGTAATATTCACTACATTAGGAACTAGCATAATTTCATACTCTATTCCTTTTTTGTATCCATCTTTCGATAGACCTTCTTCTATATTTTTACATACCTCATCCCAGTTAAAAGGATTATCATCCTGATCATCTCCACCTGAAGCCCCTTCGACGTCACGTACCTGGATAATAACTTGACCAGTTTTGGCAATACATCTTTTAAATAATGCCTGATGACCATCATGCCACGGCTGCCATCTACCAAGCATTTGAACTGTTGGCTTCTTCCAATTAAACATTTTTAAGTATCTCCTTTGAGATATTTATATGATTTTCATCACTAAACTCAGTAATGTGAAAATCTACACTTAATGGTTTTTCAAACATCTTATTAGTATCATCAAAACGACCTTCTTGTATTGTGTCCATCCATATGACTATATCTGGATCAAAATTACCTTGAGTGTTGTTTGTAGGACATACGAAATCACATATTACAATTCTATTATTAGCTTTCTCAAAGTCTGCAAAAGTCTTCATTCTCATACTCTGTCTTATTCTACCTTCAGGACTAAAATCCCAATCATTTGCCATTTCTCTTACTTTATCTGCGTTGTACCAGGCTGCATTTAGAAGAGGTTGAAGACTCTCTGATAAGTGTGTTTTTCCGCTTCCAGGAAGGCCCATTACTAATATTTTCATTTTGTTTCTTTCTAAACTTAGATTTTGATTAATTATATATAAAAAATATGTATTTACTCAGTTAATATTTAAGAATTACAATGCTGTTAATAATAATTTTAAGAGTTCCATTTATGTCTCGAAGTAATCACAAGCCTTTTATATCATTCGGTGCTCGTATTAGAAAATCACCATATTTTGATTCAACCATTAAATATGGGGCTAACGCCTTTACCATATATAACAGTATGTATATGCCAACTGCTTATGCAGGAAATGAAGCTGAATATAGAAGTTTAGTTACTGATGTAACTATGTGGGATGTTGCAGCAGAAAGACAGATAGAGATTAATGGCCCTGATGCCTATGAATTTGTTCGACTACTGACCCCAAGAAACCTATCAAAGTGTGAAATAGGTGACTGCAAATATATTCTTCTTACAGGAGATGACGGCGGGATAGTCAATGATGCTGTTTTACTAAGATTGCAGCCTAACCAATTTTGGATATCACCAGGTGACGGTGATGTTTTGCTTTGGATTCAGGGCGTAGCAAGTAACCTTGGAATGGATGTAAATATTTTTGAACCTGATGTGTCACCTCTTCAAATTGGAGGCCCTAAAGCACCAATGTTAATTAATAAACTTTTTAATGGCGAACATGATGATCTTCGTTTTTATAAAGCTAGAGAAACTTCACTAGAAGGCATACCAATGGTAATTGGAAGAACTGGCTGGAGTGGAGAAATAAGCTATGAGCTCTATCTAAGGGATGGAAGTTTAGGTAATAAATTATGGGAATTGGTAAGAGAGGCAGGACTAGAATTTAATATTGTTCCAATTGCACCAAATACAACCAGAAGTATAGAGGGGGGATTGCTTTCATACCAATCTGATATCAGAAGAAGGCACAGTCCCTATGCCGTTAATCTTCATAGGCTCGTTGACTTAGATCAAGACATAAACTTTATTGGCAAAGAGGCATTAAAAATAATTAAAAAAGAGGGAACCTCAATCAAACTAGTTGGTATAGAAATCAAAGGAAAGCCAATCAAGGCTGCTCCTGAACATTTCTGGCCAATCATTAGTGATCAAGAGATTGTTGGTGATGTTTCTAGATGTATTTACTCATCAAGACTAAATAAGAATATTGGCTTTGCTAGTGTAAATGTTGAACATTCTGAGCCTGGAACGATTATTACAATTAAATCTCCTTTAGGAAATTTAGAAGCAGAGGTTTGTGAATTCCCATGGATTCCTGCTGAGCGAATCAAAAGGACTTAAGCTGATGATAAAAAAAATATGCATAGTACTTCTTATTTTTTCTACTAATGGAGCGACCATGATTATTGATGATTTAAATAACAACAGAGCTAATTGGTCGGCTATTTCTGATAACGTTATGGGTGGAATATCCGAGGTAAATTTTAGAGAGTACAAAGAAGATGGGAAAAACTTTTATAGACTTGAGGGAACTGTTAGCACTAAAAATAATGGGGGCTTTATTCAATCAATCGCAAGAATACCAAAGAGTCCAGATGATTATACCGGGGTAAGATTGCAAGTTCGTGGGTCTAAAGATGGGTACTATGTTTGGATAAAAACTCCTACTCGCGGATCTCGCGGACTACCTTGGGATAGATATGTTGCTTATTTTGAACCAAGCGAGCAATGGACAACAATTGAAATTCCATTTACTGAGTTTAAGAAATCAAATTTTTATATGTCAAAAAATATAAATACATCAAAAATACAAACAGTGGCATTGGCGGCATATGGAAAAGATTTTGAAGCTATGTTGGATATAGCCCACTTAGAGTTTTATTAGAATCAGTATGTTTTCCCAACAAGACCAATCATTCATGATGAGGGCTCTTGAGCTTGCAGTAAAATCTAGTAACTCCAATGAGGTTCCTGTTGGAGCGGTGATTACTAATAATGGTGTTGTTATCGGAGAAGGGCGCAACAAAGTAATATCAAATAATGATGTAAGCGCACATGCTGAAATACTAGCCATAAGAAATGCATCAGAAACTACCAAAAACTATAGACTTAATAAATGTGTGATTTATATCACCTTAGAGCCATGCCATATGTGTGCTAAAGCTATATTGGATGCAAGAATCGACAGATTGGTTTTTGCTGCCCCTGAACCAAAAACTGGAAGTATTATTTCAATAGATACTCTTTATGATAGATTGAGTTTTAATCATAAAATTGAGGTTGAACATGGTTTATTGGCTGATGAGAGCGCTAATCTTTTGAAAGCTTTCTTTAAAGCAAGAAGGTAAAGCCAGTCCTTTTAAGATAGTATTTTTTCCATCGAAGTATGTGGAATTTTTATGTCAGATTCGTAAGGCCCTGTTTCGACATAACCTAAAGATTTATAAAATTCTATAGCCTCTTCTCGAGCATTAAGAGTAACTTTTGTTGCTCCTAATAACAAAGCTTTCGACTCAAGTTCATCGATCATTGCTGAGCCTAATCGCTTTCTTCTCAATCTAGAACTCACGCCCATATATCTAATCTGAGCTTCAGAAGGGTTATTTAGATGAATCCGCCCACAGGAGACTATATTGGCATCGCTATCAATGCCCATAAAATGAAAGCTAACATCTTCTAAATTATCTTTTAATGGTATGTGAGATAGCTTGAGAGGCTTTCTAAGAACTTCCCATCTGAAGTTGTCATAACTCTGCCATTCTAAATCTGAAAGTGGTGACCGTATTGTAAACTCAGCCATCCAATGACTCTTATATATCTAAATCAACCCAGACAGGGCAGTGATCGGAAGGTTTTTCCATAGCTCTAGAATCATAATCAATTCCAACACCAGTAACAGAGTCTTTGAGATTATCAGATACCATAATATGGTCTATTCTTAAGCCCCTCTTGGGATCATCATCAAACATTTTAGACCTGTAATCAAACCAAGAATATATTGAGGATTCTTCAGGGTGCTTTAATCTCCATGAATCAAAAAAACCTATTTCTTTAATATCATTCCACATTTCTCTTTCTTGAGGTTGAAATGAAGTTTTTCCATCTCTAAGCCATCTTTTCATATTTATAGGCCCTATCCCTATATCAATATCCTCAGGAGCAACATTAAAATCTCCCATTATTATCAAGTTTTCTTGTTTCTTTTTTAAAGCCTTTATGTGCTTACTTAGATCATCATAGTATTTAATTTTTTTTGGAAATTTAGTTTCATGATGAATGCTCTCACCTTGAGGAAAATAGCCATTCATAATTGTAATTTCAGAGTTCTTAGACTTAAAAGTACATTCTATAAATCTTTTTTGATCTTCATCAGTGTCTTTTTTAAATCCTTTAACAGTTTTAATTGGCTTTTCTTTACTTAGAAATGCAACACCATAGTGACCTTTCTGCCCCCAATACTCTGGGTGATAGCCAATTTCTTCAATTACGTCTAGTGGAAAGTCAGGATCATTAACTTTTGTCTCTTGAAGTCCAATAACATCAGGATTAAGTGTATCTCTAATGTGGATAAGCTGATGAGGCCTTGCCCTGATACTGTTTATATTAAATGAAACTATTCTCATTATGCTAGTCTACTTTACTTAAGATAAATTTTAAATTTAAAAAATCCTTCACAATATTAGTAACTTCAATTAAGAGGAAATCTTCATCTACGTTAATGCTATCTTCATCTGTAGGATTATCATTTTTATTTTCTTCTAACAGATCTGCGTATGTCTCAAACGTCTCAAGATCTAATAAGGACCTTCTTTCATTTTCTAACTCTAACAACCATTCCTTTCTTATACTCTTTTCAGTCTCTCTTTTATCAAAATTTAAACTTAATACTTTTTTATTCTTATTCAAGTCATACCTTTGTCTAACTTTTCCTAAATAAGCTAAATTTGGCTCTTCTGCCAACCTTTCAAGATATAAATTTTTTAAATATTCTAATTTATTACTATTTACACTGAATTTTTTATGTCTATATGGCCTTACTGTGTCCCACTTAAGTGAGGTAGGGTATGAGCTCTCTCCAACAGTTTCAATGTCCCAAGTAGCTGGCAGTTCAATATCAGGGACTACTCCTTTATTTTGAGTACTTGTTCCATTAACTCTGTAATATTTTGATTCTGTAATTTTTATTTGACCTCTTGAAAGCTCCTCTAAGCTTTGAACAGTTCCTTTCCCAAAAGTTCTCTGACCTACGATCAGCCCTCTTTGGTAATCCTGAATAGCTCCAGCAACTATTTCAGATGCCGATGCAGAATATCTATTGACCATAACTACCAGAGGCTTTTTCCATACTTGGATAGCCTTACCATCTCCATAAGGTTGAATATATCCGGCGCTGTGCTTGACTTGGACTGTTGGTCCAGAAGCCACAAAAAGGCCTATAATTTTATTAGCTTCTATTAATGCACCACCGCCGTTATTTCTCAAATCTAAAATTACTGCGTCCACATCCTCATCATTAAAGCTATTAAGAATATTCTTTATATCACCACTACTACTCTTATAGTCTTTAGATCTACTTTGGTAGGCATTAAAATCTATATAGAATGAAGGTAAGTCAATAATTCCAATTTTTGGTCCATTAATTACTTGATGAATCTTAGATTTAGCTGCTCTATCCTCTAACTTTATTTCTTCTCTTTTTAAGGTAACTAATTTTCTAATATTCTCTCCGGATTCTGATGAAATAAACTCTATCTCAACCTCTGTTCCAGCCTCACCCCTAATAAGATCCACAACTTCATCTATTCTCCAGCCTATAACATCAACATAATCAGATTTAGATGAGTCTTTTTGTCTTATTTTGGCTATTTTATCCTTTGGTAGAATTTTTCCAGATCTTTCTGCGGGACCTCCAGCGACCAGACTAACAATCTCAGTATAGTCATCCTTTACACCGAGAAGGGCGCCAATACCTTCGAGTTTTAAACTCATATTCATATCAAAATCCTCGGCAGATCGAGGTGATAGGTAAGAAGAGTGAGGATCAAACTGATTTGTTAGGATATTCATAGCAAGAGAGAAAATATCTTCTTCCCTTTGTTGCTGGATTCTTCTAATTTTATTTGTATATCTTTTAATGAGATCTTTCTTTGGTTGATCTGATAACTCATCAGCAATCATTGCTACCAACAATTCATTTTTTGTCTGTAATCTCCAAAGTTCATTAAGATCTTCTGACGTCTTGGCCCACTCATTATCTTCATAGTAGATGTCCATGAACTCTTCTTTATCAAAGTCGAAGGAATTTTCTTCTATGGCCCTAATCTGATATTCAGTAAAATTAACTAACTTTTTAAAGTATAAGTTGATAATTACATAAGCCTCATCAATATCAAATTCAGAGTCTGAGTAGCTTTTAGATTTTTCTATAAATGAATCGATTTCTGGTTGTGTGAAGAAAAATTTATTTTCATCAAGCTTTTCGATTAAAGCCCTTATGTAATTTTTATTAAAATCTTCTCCAACAAACTTTTTAATATAATGATCTTTCTTAAGCTTGGTAAAAAGCTCTTCACTTAGTTCAATTTTCTCATTACTTAAATTGGTTGATATATATTCTTTTGAAACGTATTTGTTATTCCCACAAGACGATGCTAGAACACTTATTAATAATAGAAACGAAATATAGTAATTTTTTTTAGTCACAGTTTTTTAAAAGTTTTGTATTTTTGCTGCCTCTTCTCTGACAACTTCTGGAGCTCCTAAGGCTTGCCTATTCACACCGATTCTCTTGAACCAATAGTGTACTCCCATAAGGTCAGTAAATCCCATACCTCCGTGAACTTCTGTAGCTTTTTTAGCAATCGTTTTTGATATATCTGAAACATGAGATTTAGCATGACATGCCATCAATCTAGCTTCTCCAGGAGAGTTATCAAAACAATGAGCTGCATGCCAGACCATTGCGTAGCAGGGCTCTAGATCAGAAGTCATTTCAGCACACATATGCTTTACTGCTTGAAAAGAACCGATAACACGTCCGAACTGTTTTCGCTCTTTTGAATATTCAACCGCTTTATCAATTAATCTTTGTGATGCACCAATACTGTCTGCAGCTAAAATTATTCTTCCACCATCAATAGATTTATTGATCGCATCTTTACTAGATATGGTTAACTCAAGCACATCAACATCAACATTGTTTAACTTAATTTCTGAATAGCTTCTAGTTTTATCTACAGCAGTCAGTTGTATTATCTCCACACCAGGTGCGTCTGAGGCCACAATACCAATTGCTCCACTACTATCTGCAAACATTAAATGTGATGCATCTTGTGCATCTAAAACAAATAAAGCTCTTCCTGAAATTTTATTATTTTTTATCTCTATAGCTGATCCATCTCTGGCACCTATATATTCAGAAAAACCCACACCAAAGCGAATAGAATTTTCTGACATCTTTGTTAGATATTTTTCTTTTTGCTTTTTACTTCCACCATGACTTATTGCCAGAGGAGCCATAACAAATGATCCTGTATATGAAATAGGCGCAACTCCGCCACCAAGGCTTTGACTTACTGCTGTAGCGAATAGCAAGTCCAAACCAAGTCCACCAAACTCTTCTGGAATAAGAAGTGCACTTAATCCCAGATTAACTAATCCACTATTTATTTCTTTTTGAGCTTCCCCAGCATCACCTTCTGTAATTGCTCTTATTACATCTAGACTGGCTTGATCCTCAAGGAATTTTGTTACATTTTCTTGAAAAAATATCTGATCTTCTGATAGTCCAAAATACATGTTAAACCCCTTGAACCTTTGGTTCTCTTGGCATTCCCAGCCCTCTTTCAGAAATAATATTTTTCTGAATCTGACTTGTACCACCACCTATTATTAATCCTAAATAAAGCATGTATAAGAACTGCCAAGATCCATTATCTCTAAGGTTTGGACTGTCCTCATATAGCGTCCCAATTTCCCCCATAACATCTACAGCAAAACCTTCTAACTCATGCCTTAATTCAGTTCCGACTAGTTTTTGTATCATTCCTGCAATCTTTGTATCTTGTCCTTTGTTTAGCTTTGAAGAAAGTACTCTTAAAGAATTTGATTGAAATGCCATTACTTTTGCCTGAAGGGCCATAAGCTTATCTCTATAAACAGGTATATCAATTAATCTTCTTCCATCCAAAGTCTCTTCTTTCATCCTATCAATTAGAGAATTGACTCTATTTACGGTTGCATTTGGATCTGTTAATGACCCTCTTTCATGGCCCAGGGTTGCATTAGCTACTGCCCATCCTTCTCCTCTTTTACCTATAATATTTCCTTCTGGGATAGTTACGTCTGTAAAAAATACTTCATTAAATCCAGACTTCAATGTCATATCAACTAAAGGCCTCACATCAAGTCCAACAGTATCCATAGGTATTAATAAGTAGCTAATACCAGCATGTTTCTGAGCATCTGGCTCTGTTCTAACTAAGCAAAACATCATCTGAGAATATTGTGCTGTACTAGTCCAAATTTTTTGCCCATTAATAACCCAGTTACCATCAATTAACTCTCCTTTAGTTTGGAGACTCGCAAGATCACTTCCAGCATTTGGTTCAGAATACCCCTGACACCAAATCATTTCTCCATGAAGAGTAGGTTTAATATATTGTTTTTTTTGATCTTCCGTCCCTAGTTCTAAAAGAGTTGGGACCAGCATATCTATTCCTTGGCCACCCATGGCAGGAGGTATTTTTGCATTTGAAAACTCAGAAGCAATAATTCTATTTTTAATTACATCACTATGACCACCAAAGCCGCCATATTCCTTAGGAATAGATCTAGCGAAGTAGCCTTGATCAATAAGAATGGACTGCCATTCTGAGCGACTTACAGTCTTCCCAGTTTCTTTAAAGGACATGCTCATTGGAACTACTGCTGTTTTGGTAAAATTCACACCATCCCATTTTTTACAGAATTCTTGAACTTCTTTTCTAAATTCCTCGTACTCAGGCCCGTAATTTAAATCCATAGTATCTCCACTCCTTAAAAATTATTTATCCCAATCCGGTTCTCTTTTTTCTAAAAAGGCTGTTATTCCTTCTTTGGCATCATCTCCTTCAAAGCAAACGGCAATTTGCTTTTTTAAATAGGGAAGGGCTTCATCAAAAATCATTCCATCTTGCTTCTCATAGGCCTCAAGGCCAAATTGCATTGTTCCAGGCGCAAGACCAGCTAATTCAGACGCAAGATCATATACAACTTTATCTAATTCATTTCTTGGAACAGACTGATTTATCAAACCCCATTCTTCAGCTTTTTGAGAGTCAATATAATTACCTCTCATAATAAAATCTAAACCAGCTCTTCTCGGCATAACTCTAAATAGACCTGCCATAACCATAAATGGCCATAATCCTCTTTTAATTTCTGGTGCTGAAAATTTAGCGTCTTTTACTGCAATGGCATGAGTAGCATTGGCAACCATTAAGAGTGCACCAGCCAATACCGAGCCTTGAATTTTACATATAACAGGCTTGTATAGATGTCTTATACTCAAGCTAATATCATCTGAATCTTCTAATTTTGGAATATTTGATTTTGACTCAGCTCGCGTAAGATCAGCACCAGCACAGAATATATCGCCCTCAGCAGCTATAACTACCACCCTTATATCTCTTTGTTGTTTTGCATAAGCTAAAGCAAAGTTAACCTCGTTCATCATAATATTATTTATGGCATTCTTTTTTTCAGGCCTATTCAACGTAATGGTTAAAATATTGTCTGAAATACCAATTTTTGTTGCTTGAAATATTAATCCATCAAGTGAAAGATTTTTATTAGTCATTTTTCTTACCCTCTAGTATTTCTTTTGGAACCTCAATCAGCTTTGCTCTAAGATATTCCCCAAGAGACTTTGCCTGGCCATCTTTTTTATTATTTGATGAGATGCCGTCTTGTAAAATATCATGAATATAGAAATTTAAAGACTTTATATTTGATAAGTCATATCTATCAATCTTAAACTCTGATAAATCTGGTAATAACTCTTTTAATTTATCCACTGTAAGAAATTCATATAAGAAAGAGAAAGATAAATCATCTTTAGCCCATATACCTAAATTTGCACAACCTCCCTTATCACCTGACCTAGTTCCATAGACCTCACCAAAATGAACTAGTTTTGAGTTACCTTTAGGAGCATCTAAAATTTTAATGGGTTCCTTTTGATAGTACTTTTCTTCAAGATTAAGTTGGTTGGTTGGAAGTACTTCTATTTCTTTGCCATCAACATACACTATTTCTTTAATATGCTTGCTGTCTATTAGCGCAGGCCAATAAACTATAACTGGACCACTTGCCTTAAATGCATTTCTTGCAAAAAAGCCAGGGTAGCTTGCTAGAGATAATTCTATAATTTTTGCACTGAACATTCTTCCAACAAGATCAGGGTTCATAGACTTAACTGAGAGAGCTAAAGATGCCATGGCCTCTTCATTAGAGTTCGGGTTATCTTTTTGTGTTTGATACAGATCCATAGATACTTCGTCAAACTGCTCAATACCTCCAAGAGATTTAAATAATGTATCTGTGAATGATTTGGCCTTTTCCTCGATATCTAAGCCAGTAATAATAATCTCCATACCATTTCTAAAACCACCGGCAAGGTTGATACAGGCCTTATGTGTCGGAGGAGGGGTGCTTCCTCGACATCCTGAGACATAGACTCTATCTTTATCTGTCTCTTCAATTTTTAAAGTATCAAAGTGGCTGACTACGTCTGGATTTATATAGGCCGGAGAACCAATCTCGTACAAAAGTTGAGCTGTAACGGTTCCAACCGAAACTAATCCACCCGTTCCAGGATGCTTTGTTATTGTAAAACTTCCATCTTCTTGTATTTCAGCAATAGGATAGCCAACATTATCAAAACTTGGAACTTCTTTAAAAAATGCATAATTACCTCCCGTTGCCTGACACCCACATTCAATTATATGCCCAGCAGCAAGTGCTCCCGCAAGCGCATCGTAATTATCTCTAGACCAATTAAACTTCCAAGCAGCAGGGCCTATTACAACCGCAGCATCTGTAACTCTCGGGCACACAACTATATCAGCGCCATTATCTAGAGCTTCCTTAATACCCCATGCTCCTAAATAAGCATTTGCAGTAAGGGGCTCATAAGCAGAATCCTTTAATAATGTATTTTTATCTATGTTAGTAAAAGCCTCACCAGCATTGGAGAGCTCTTCCATCCTGGGCATCAAATCATCCCCATCTATGTATGCAACTTTTAAACTAATAGAAAGCTCTTTTAAGATATTTTCAATTTCATTGGCCATTGATTTTGGATTTAGACCACCAGCATTAGTTACTATTTTTATATTTTTTTCCTTACAACTTGCTGCAATTTCTTTTACTTGCTTTAAGAAAGTACCAACATAACCTTTGTCTTCTCCTCTTTGCATCCTTTGGCCGTATAAGATTGCCATTGTTAGTTCAGCAAGATAATCCCCAGTAAGAACATCTATAGGACCTCCATCAACCATATCCTTAGCTGCAGATAACTTATCTCCATAGTAGCCACTGCAATTAGCTATTTTTATTACTTCCTTATTCAATTTAACTCTCCAGTCTTATTCCATCTAAAATAACATTAGTTATAGAATTGGCAGATTCTTCAGGCGAAACTGTAATCAATAACCTATTTTTTTCTTTTGCAAACTCTCTTCCTATGCCGCCAAGTAAAATAGCGAATGCTTTAGTATCAATTTTTTTAATTTCCTTGGCTTCTTTAGCTTCATTTAAAAGCTTTTCTGTATAACTAGTTATAAACCCTTCGTGATAATCAATCATGCTATTTGAGCTAGGTATATTTCTTCCTAATCCTTTTATAAATGTATCAAACTTAGGCCCCACCGCTTGATTGACGATATTGAGATATTTTTGAAGTTTATTAATTGGAGAGTTAATAGTTGATATCTCATCTATCGCATCTTTGCCAAGTTTTCTCAAGATATTGTCTACAGTCATCGTGATGAGTTGATCCTTGCTAGGAGCAATCTCATACAAGGTTCTCAAAGATATTTTAAGCTTTGAAGCTAGCTCAGACATAGTTAAATCTGGAATGCCTTTCTCAAGCATAATTTCTAGAGAATTAATTATTTCATGATGTCTGTTTGTTAGAGCCTTTGATGAATCCTTGGTAAGCTCTTTTGTAGGCTCAGAATAATGCATTACTTTGGCTTAACCACCATTAACAAGGCACCATTTTCAACCTGATCATTGCTAGCAACTAATAATTCTGAAACTACTCCGTCTTCACTTGCCTTTATTGAGTGCTCCATTTTCATAGCCTCAAGTACTAACAAAGTATCACCAGCTTTAACTTTATTTCCTTTTTTAACCTTTAAGTCAATGACCTTGCCCGGCATTGGCGCAATTAGACCGCCAGCCTCAATTTCAAGACCTGGTATTACAAATCTAGGCTTGATTTCAAGCATTACATCACCGTATGGCATATGAACAAGTATTTTATTTTCAGAAAGAGTAATTCTTGAATAAGCTCTCCTTCCATCATACTCAACATCTATTCCAAACTCATCTCCATGATAAATTTTTGCAACTTTTTTTGAATTAAAAAGAAAGCTATCATTTCTTTGAGACTTATATTCAACTTTGTAATCTGTATCCATTAATGTGAAGGTAATATTTTGATTTGGGAGTCTTCCGTTGGTCCAGCCAGAGCGCATAAATTTTGCTATATGACCATTTTCTCTATTTATTTTTTGAATCCACAAAGCTGCAATAGAGGTAATATGTTCAATTTTTTCCTCTGATAAGACTAAAGTTCTTGGCGGCTTAACTCTTTCAATGAAATCTGTAGTCGTATCTCCATCTAGATACTCTTCAGATTTTAAGCATGCTATTAAGAAATCTCTATTTGTTTTGACTCCTCCTATATGTGCAGCTTCTAAAGCCCTTACAAGCTTTCTGGCTGCATCAATTCTATTAGGAGCATAAGAAATAACTTTTGCAAGCATTGGATCAAAGTCAGTTCCAACAACAGATCCAGTAACAACTCCTGAGTCCCATCTAGCATCTGCATCGTAATCTCCTTCGAATGCTATTAGCGTTCCGATCTCAGGTAAAAAATTATTATTTGGATCTTCCGCATAAAGCCTTGCCTCTATGGCAGATCCATTAAATTCAATATCTCCCTGTTCGTAACCAAGTTCTTCACCTCTAGCAATTCTTAATTGCTCATATACTAAATCAATACCTGTTACCTCTTCGGTTACTGGATGCTCAACCTGAAGCCTTGTATTAACCTCTAGAAACCAGAATTCACCTGTTTTATCATCCATAAGAAATTCAACAGTACCAGCAGATTGATACTTGATTTTTTTTGCAAGTGTAATTGCAGCATTTCCCATTGCTACTCTTATCTCTTCAGAAACTCTTGGTGATGGTGATTCTTCTATAATTTTTTGGTGCCTTCTTTGTATAGAGCATTCTCTCTCTCCAAGATGAACAATATTTCCGTGAGAATCTCCAAGAATTTGTATTTCAATATGTCTTGATTTTTCTACATATCGCTCAATAAAAACTCTTTCATCACCAAATCCAGATTTAGCTTCTCTTTGGGCACTTTTGATAGATTCTTTTAGATCAGATTCCTTATCAACAACACGCATGCCTTTTCCACCGCCTCCGGCAGCAGCTTTTATAAGAAGAGGGTAGCCAATATGTTTTGCTTCTTTTGGATTTGTTGTCATTTTCAATGTAGGAACATTGGCTTTAACAGCTAATTCTTTTGCTTTTAATTTATCTCCCATTACAGAGATAACATAAGGCGAAGGGCCAACCCAAATTAAACCTTCTTTAATAACTTTTCTAGCAAAAGATGCATTTTCTGATAAAAAACCATATCCGGGATGAACGGCATCGGCTCCAGATCTTTTTGCAGCTTCAAGGACTATATTTCCATCCAGATAACCACCATCAGGAAGTAGAATAGCTTCATCAGCCTCTTGTACAAAAGGAGCATCTCTATCTGCTTCAACATATACAGCGATACATCTAATACCCATTTCATGAGCACTTCTTATAACCCTGCAAGCAATCTCGCCTCTATTTGCAATTAATAATGAATTAAAACTCATAGTCTAAATACTCCATATTCTTTAGCGCCTTCGATGGGCTGGTTACTTACGATTGATAAACAAAAGCCAATAATGTCTCTCGTATCACGGGGATCAATAATTCCATCATCAGTCACCATACTACTTGCAACTAATCCGAGTGACATTCCTTCAAGATAATCGATAACCATTTTTTTAATTTGCTCATCAGCCTTTTCATCAAATTTTTGTCCATCTCTAAGAGCTTTAGCCTTTCTAACAATCGACATAACGCCTGCCATTTGCTCAGGCCCCATAACTGCTATTTTTGCTGTTGGCCATAAAAAGGTAAATCTATTGTTATAAGCCTTTCCTGACATTGCATATGTTCCAGCTCCATATGAGGCACCTACAATAATAGTTATATGAGGAACCATAGAATTAGACACAGCATTAATTAATTGTGAGCCCTTTTTTATAATCCCTTGGCTCTCAAAATCTTTACCAACTAGAAACCCGGTAACGTTATGAAGGAATATCAAGGGTATATTTCGTTTATTGCACAACTGGATAAAGCTTGCTGCTTTTTCAGCAGATTCTGGATATATAGGGCCATTATTTCCAAGAATACCTACTTGATAACCATGAACAGAAGTCCAGCCACAGACCATGGTGGGTCCATATAAGGGTTTAAATTCCTCAAATTTAGATCCATCTGAAAAACGAGCAATTATTTCCTTGATATCTACTGCTGACTTAAGGTCCTCAGTAAGAATGCCAAGCAACTCTTCTGGATTATATATAGGATCAGAGGATATTTTCTTTGGTTCTAGACCAATTTTATCCCAATTCAAATGAGAGACTACTTGTCTACATAATCGCAAAGCATCCATTTCATCTTCTGCTAGATAATCAGAAAGACCAGATTTCTCAGAATGCATTTTTGCTCCTCCGAGTGTTTCACTATCTGACTCTTCGCCAGTTGCCATTTTTACTAGAGGTGGACCTGCTAAGAATGCCATCGACTGATCCTTAATAAAAATATTGTAATCTGACATTCCAGGTTGATATGCACCACCCGCAGTAGATGAGCCAAAAACTACAGAAATTACCGGTATTCTTAATTTAGACAATTCAGTCATTTCATAAAAAAAACGTCCTGTAGCTGCAAAGTGAGGACTTTGGATAGATGGTGCTATTGGAGGCGTGCCCCCTTGGTTTAGTCCAGAGACGCTAAGATCGCCGCCAGCAGATTCAACAAAACTAATAAATGGTATTTTATTTTCTCTTGATATTTCTATAGCCCTAGACCATTTTTCACCAACATAAACAGTCATAGCTCCAGCCTTAACTGTAGGGTCATTAGCAAAAATTACACACTCCACTCCAGAAACAATCCCAACGCCAGAAACACAACCACCACCAACATTGAAGCCATCTGTTCCATATCCAGCAAACGGCTGAATCTCAAGAAAAGGACTATCAGGATCTATGACGTTCATCACTCTTTCACGAACTGGCATCTTTCCTCTTTTAGCCAACCTTTCATGATGTCTAGCTCCGCCACCAATCTCTGCAAGATCAAGCAATTCATCAAGAAAGACTAATTTATCAAGCATCATTTGCTTATTTTTTTGATATAGCTCAGATTTAGTATCTAAATTGGTCCTAATTACGGGTGCAATATTTTCTGTTTTCATAGGTAATTAATTTTTAAAATTAGCTTTAATGGTAATATATTCTTATTAATATTACCATTAAAAAGTTGTATTATAGATATTCTGAATTTAGGAAAAAAAATGATAAAAATTTATGGAACAGAAAACTCTAGAGCTATGCGTCCAATATGGACAGCTGAAGAAATGGGTTTAGATTACGAATTAATTATGATGCCTTTTCCGCCAAGAGTTTTTATGAAGGAATACCTGGATGTAAATATGCTTGGAACTATTCCATATCTAATAGATGGTGATATAGAAATGACAGAATCTGTTGCTATGAGTCAGTACCTAGTAGAAAAATACGGCCCAACTGACTTAAGGGTAACCTCAGATGAACCAGATTATCCTTCCTATCTAAATTGGCTCCATCATTCTGATGCAACATTAACCTTTCCTCAGACTGTTGTATTGCGTTATAAGTTTCAAGAGCCTGGAGTTGCCGATGCAGCCATTGAGGGCTATAGCCGTTGGTTTGTTTCCAGACTCAAGTTATTAGAATCTGCTTTAGAGGATAGGGAGTATCTTTGTTCAAATAGATTCACTATTGCAGACATTTGCGTTAGTTATGCGATTAATTTGGCGGGTTCTTTAGGTATAGAACAAGCTTACAAACCAAACATTAAAAGATGGACAGATATGTTATTTGAAAGAACTGCTTTTACTAAGAGCAAGAGTTACAGGTATGAAGCTGATGAATAAAAAACTAATATTAATTCCCTTATTTTTATCCTCTTTTTTATTTGCTGATAGCAAAGAAGAGAGCACCTCTCACCTAAATACTATCGTATTAGGGTCTGGTTGTTTCTGGGGTGCAGAAAAAGGCTATGAATCTATTGAAGGAGTAGTTGATGCTGTATCTGGATATGCAGATGGATTTGGAGTTAAGCCAAATTACAGAGCAATTACAAAATTATCAAATAAATTTAATAAAGATAATTTTGCTGAAGTGGTTAAGGTAACTTTCAATAGCAATGCAATTACTCTTGAAGCAATTCTTAAGCACTTTTATGAATCTCATGATCCAACTCAGCTAAATCGTCAAGGTAATGACATAGGAACCCAATACAGATCAATAATTCTATATAAAGATAGTTCCCAGAAGAATATTACTGAAAAAATATCAAATGAATATGGAGTGCTTCTAAAAGAAGCAGGATACGGCTCTATCAAAACGCTAATAAAGCCTTTGGTTGAATTTTTTGATGCTGAGACTTATCACCAAGACTATATAGCAAAAAACCCAAACGGTTACTGCCCAGATCACTCTACAGGAGTGGTCTTTAATAAAGTGGATATTATAGATATAGACAATACGACCTTATTGTCTGGAAAACATATACTAATAATTGATTCTGAGAGCTATTGTCCTTACTGTGAAAAATTTGAAAAAGATGTTACGAGTTCCTACAAGGGCACTATTCCATTGACCCATAGAACTGCAAAGCAATTAAAGGGCCTTAAAATAAAATCTCCTACTTGGGCTACCCCAACAATAATCTTTTTGGAAGATGGCGAAGAAGTTTTTGGCAAACTAGGTTACATGGAACCAGAATTATTTTACAAAGCCCTAGGCAAATTTAAGTTAGGTAATTCTGAGGCATACAATGTAGCTTTCAATGAAGGTACAGATTCAAGATACTGCAAGGAATATGAAATCTTCAAAAATACGCCTGATGGAGTTTTTATTGATAAGTTAAGTGGAGCACCTTTATTTGATACAAGCGATAGATTTGTTTCTAAATCTGGATGGCTATCATTTACAAGTCCAATAGAAGGTTCGGTATATGCACTGGCTGATAATAGGTATGGAATGAAGAGAGTTGAAATTAGGTCAGCATCGTCAAATATTCACTTAGGTCATGTATTCGATGATGGTCCAAACGGAATGCCAAGATATTGTATTAACGCAACTGTTTTAGAATTTATACCAAGAAGCTAATTACTCTTCAAACAAAGCATTGATGCTTTCATATGCATCAATAAACTCTTCTTTATATTTTTGAACAGTTTGAGAGGCACTAATACTTTCATTTACTAAGCCTATCCCTTGGCCAACCCAGTAAGTTTCTAGATCTTTAGCACCTTCATGACCAATCTCAGCCTGATCTCTAATAACCTTTAATGCTGGTTCACTTACCATTGTTTGAAGTGGCATTGGCAATGGTTCTGGAGCGCCTTTGGCCTCCCATGCATCAGTCCACGGTGTCTGTAGTTGCCTGGAATGTTTCCCAGTTCTGCTTTTTGATCTTACTGTTTGACTTGACGTTGCAGAAACCATTTTTTCTTTAATATTCTCTGAAGTTTCAGCTTCAGTAGTAGTTAAGAAAACAGAAGCACACCAAACTCCATCAGCACCCATAGCCATTATTCCTGCCATTTGCTCACCAGTCGCAATGCCCCCAGCTGCAAGAATAGGTATTTTCCCATAAGGCTTAAGCGCTCTTCTTACTTCAGGGACAAGAACCATTGTTGAAACACTTCCGCAATGACCTCCGCCTTCAGTTCCAGATACAACAACCAAATCAACCCCAGCCTCAACTTGTTTAATAGCATGCTCCTTAGCTCCAACCAGTGCAGCAACAGCAACGCCATTATCTTTTCCCATTTTTAGCATCCAGTCAGGCGGAACCCCAAGGGCGTTAGCAACTAGTTTTATAGGGTGCGAAAAGGCAACATTTAGAATCTCTTCAGCTATCTCAAACCCTTTGCCCAAAATAGCATTTGAATTTTTTTCAGTTCTTGCTGACTCGTCACCGGATCTTAAATGCTCTCCATTAACATCATATTCTTTAAGAACATCTGCTCTAAAATCTCTATATTCTTGTGGAATCATATCCCTCAAATCATCTAATGATTTTTTTTCACCCTTCCCTTTATATGAGTTTGGTATTAATACATCTACCCCATATGGCATCCCATTAATATTCTCATCTATCCATTTAAGATCTATTTCTAATTTTTCTGGAGAATGACCAACAGCACCAAGAACACCCATTCCACCAGCCTTAGACACAGCGACAACAACATCCCTGCAGTGGCTAAATGCAACCAATGGAAATTCAATATCAAACATTTCACAAATAGGAGATTTCATTTTATAACCCTAAGATAAATTTATATTTTAAAATAATACTATATTATCTTTATTAAAATTAAAATTATTGATTTAAGATAACTTATGACTAAGAGCTTCTCAACACCTGATCTCTCAGATGATTACCCTGATAATATTCAGATTGGAAAAACCTTATTTAATTCTTATGGAGGAGTTAATAGCTTTGCAGGAGAAGTAGAAACAATATCTTGCGCAGATGATAATTCTTTAGTTAAAGAAATCTTAAATAAGAATGGAGAGGGTAAGGTTTTGGTTATAGATGCGCAAGGAGTTGATCATGCTTCCATGGTTGGCGATCAGATTGCCTTAACAGCATACGAAAATAATTGGTCAGGCATTCTTATTAACGGCTCTGTTAGAGATATTGAAATTCTTAGTAGTATCTCGATAGGTATTTTTGCTAAATCCTCGATACCTATGAAAACAGATAAAAATAATCTAGGATCAAAATCAGTTGATCTATTTTTTGGTAATGTAATGATTAAACCAGGATATTGGGTTTATGCTGACTTAAATGGATGGGTTATTAGCAATAAGGAATTAGAACTTTAAGCTTTCAATTTCAGAGTCTTTCTTTTCCCATATCTCTTCAATCCAATTTTTAAAGTTTTCTCTGTAAGAATCGTCCAATGAATAATCTTTATTCTTAAGATTTTCTGGAATTGGATATTGATTTATCATCACTTTAACTTCTTTTAAATCACCTGTTAGGAATGCCCATGCTCCTCTTTTTTCTGATTTATAAACCAATGAGAAGTCTACCAATGTATCTATATTAGGAATAGCTGATAAGGCAGTAGCTATACCTCCGATTTTTGGAGAGAGGAGGTTTTTATATGGCGACTTTTGCAAATCATGCTTTTCTTTAGTATTTCTTGTTCCCTCTGCGTAACTAAAAATAGTAGAAGGCGATCTTTGAAACCTTTTACAGGCCTCTAGTGTATTTTGATAATCTTGAAATCTTAAATTAGGATTTTTCTCCAACTCAGCTTTTGAATGCCTATTAACAAAAGGCATATTTAATGTTTTATTTGCCAAGAAAACGAATGGTATCCAGGATAACTCTTTCTTCATAAAAAGCTTAAGTAAAGGAAGGCGTTTATTAGCAGCAACAAGAACTATAAATATATCTGCGAAGGACTGATGATTTGAAACTGCCAGGTACCACTTCTCTGTATCAAATTTATTATCATCAATTATTTCAATGGAGTTTCCATGAACTAACCGCAATATAATCTTTAGTCCATAAACGGTTGCGTCACCTATTTTATTAGATAATTTACTTAGATATTTTTTCAAAGATTGCGAAGGCCAAAATGCTCGAGGAATATTAACTATTGCAAGAGTGCCAAAGCCAATTATTAATTCTAAAATAATTAGGGTAGATGTAATCAAGCCTATTAAGTTTGATTTAACTACATTCATTAATATATGTTTTTCTAAAAGCCAGTTAAATTTGCGTATCTTTCTGAATGAAACTTTGAACTTCCAAAAATCTGCTCAGCTACTCTAGCTCTTTTTAAATAGAATCCAACATCATATTCATCAGTAACACCTATTCCACCATGCATTTGGATAGCCTCATTTGAAACTAAATGTAATGTTTCTCCTGAAATAGTTTTTGCAAGACTGGCCAGTCTTTGCAGTTCGTTTGAATTTTCATCAGCACCGTGCATTGCTGCTAGAACTGATGACTTAGTAAGCTCTAATTCACAAAACATCTCAGCAGCTCTATGTTGAAGGGCTTGAAATGTCCCAATTAATACGCCAAATTGCTTTCTTTGCTTAAGATAATCTAGTGTTAATTCAAAAGCAGCTTCTGCATTTCCGAGCATTTCAGCTGACATGGCTATTCTTCCGATATCTAAAATACTTTCAACAGTTTCGCCTCCTGACTCAGGCGATCCAAGAATTCTTTCAGAAGATACTCTCACATCATTAAATATAATATTTGCATAATTTCTAGAATCAGCCATTGATAGTTTAATTTTTTCTATACCATCTGCTTCAGACTCGACAATAAATAATGTTAAGCCTGTCTCCTCTCCTGAATTTCCAGAAGTCCTTGCAAGAACTATTAAAATATCTGCACTTGATCCGTCAACAACAAAAATCTTTTTTCCATTCAATACATACTCGTTATCTTTAATGATTGCAGAGAATGCTGTCTTAGCAGGATTGTGATGACTAGATTCATCTATTGCCAGAGCTGTTGTTATCTCGCCACTAACAATTTTTGGTAAAAATTCTTCTTTTTGAGCTTGTGATCCAAAATGGGTTATAGCAAATGCACCAAGCACAGCTGTTGCGAATAGTGGAGAGGGGGTTAATGTTTTTCCACATTCTTGCATTATTGTACTGATACCAGCTACTCCAAAATTAGATCCTCCAAATTCTTCAGGGATGAGTATTCCTGACCAACCTAGATTTACCATTTCTTGCCAAATCTCTTTATCCCATAAAAGATGATCATCAGAATCACGAAGCGATCTAAAGTGATTAACTGGAGTTTTTTCTGTAGTAAAGCTCTTAGCAGTATCTTTTAAAAATTGCTGCTCTTCATTTAAAATTAATTTCATTTTATTTCCTGTACTTGACTACGCCTAACTAGGCAAGCCCAAAACCCTTTTTGATATAACATTTAATTGAACTTCAGAGGTTCCACCTTCCAATGAATTACCTTTAGTTCTTAACCAGGATTTAGTTAAATTTTTCTCGTTATCGTCAAACTCATCTCCATCCCAAGCAACACCATTTATGCCCGCAACCGAAACCATTAGCTCATGCCTTTTCTTATTGTGCTCTGTACCGTATAACTTGAACATTGAAGCAGTAGGACTTGCCTTACCGCCTTCATCTCCAGCTCTTTTAAGAGTTAAGCCAAAAGCATGTTCCTTGATCTTATGCGCTGTAATTTCTGATCGATAAAATCCATTACTAATTTTTCCATTCTCTTCGCCAAGATGCTCTTTAGCAAGACTAACAATATCTTTACCGCTACTTCCCATTGCTGATGCAAGTCCAAATTTAGAAATAAATTCTCTTTCATGCTGAAGCAATACTTTTGCAATAGTCCATCCAGCATTTAGTTCACCAATAAGATTAGCCTTGGTGACCTTTACATCATCAAAGAATGTTTCACAAAAAGGTGACTTTCCAGAAATTAAAGTAATTGGCTTGGTGCTCACTCCTTGAGTTTCCATATCTATTAATAGAAAGCTAATTCCATCATGTTTAGGCTCTTTAGGACCTGTTCTAACTAACGCAAAAATCCAATCAGCTTTATCTGCATAGGATGTCCAAACTTTTTGACCATTAACTAAGAAATGCTCTCCTATATCCTCTGCTTTGGTAGCTAAACTTGCAAGATCAGAACCTGACCCTGGTTCAGAGTATCCTTGACACCATCTAATTTCGCCTTTGATAATTTTAGGAAGATGTTCTTTCTTTTGCTCTTCAGTCCCATATTCCAACAAGACAGGAGCAAGCATCCATATACCAAAACTTAAAAGTGGTCCTTTTGCGCCAATCATCCACATTTCTTCATTAAGTATTTTTACTTCTTCTTTAGATAAGCCTCCACCGCCATACTCTTTAGCAACAGTTGGCATTGTCCAACCTTTTTGCCCCATTCGATCTAACCAGATTTTAGATTCAGGGTTTTTATATTGAGCTTTCCTTCCTCCCCATACTTCATCAGTAGGTATTGTTGGGTCTGCACCATTTCTCATTGAAGCTGGACAATTTTCATCCAACCAAGACTTAACTTCTTGTCTAAAATTTTCCAATTGTTCCATGTTTTATCTCGTATTTATTTAATCAAAAACCATTATAGGGTTTAATTCTTCTTTTTTGAAAGAAGCCTTAATAAAAAAATAGACAAACTTTAGATGTAAATTAATATTACCAAGCGAGTATAATTATTGAATGTTTAAAAATATTGGAATATTCGTAAAAGACAAGACCTATCAGGCTATTGATTACGATGCCTTGGATTCTCTTATAGCAACCTTAGCTAGCCATGCACCTAATTTATTTATTGATGAGACCTCTGATTATCAAAACCCATTAATTGAAAGAGTATCCAATAGTGACTTTACGTCAAAAATAGATTTAATTATTGTTTTTGGTGGAGATGGGACGCTGCTAAGTTCAACTAGAAAGTATCTTGAATTCAATATTCCATTACTTGGAATTAATATGGGAACAGTGGGCTTCTTAACCGATATTAATACTCAAAATTTTGATTCAGTGATTCAGGATATTTTAATTAACAATAATTATGAAATTGAGGAAAGAAATTTAGTCAGTGCATCTTTCTTGGATAAAATTGTTTATGGCTTAAACGAAATAGTCATCCATTCCGGTGGATATACACAGTTAATGAGATATAGACTCAACGTTAATAATAAAGTTGTCTATGAGCAAAGATCAGATGGGTTAATTATAGCAACCCCAACTGGCTCAACTGCTTATGCTTTATCTGCAGGCGGCCCTATTATTCATCCGAGTGTTGATGTTTGGACAATCTTACCAATGCTTCCTCAAAGCATGTCATCAAGACCTTTTGTTATTTCTTCAAAAGAGATAGTAGATATTCAGTTGCTCAAAGGACCATTCAAAGAAGCAAAAATATGCGCCGATGGCCAAGAAGATATCTCAGTGCCTTACATGGAATCCATTAAAATTTCTAAGATGGAGAAGTCTTTAAAACTTGTTCATCCAAAGAATAATGATTTCTTTGAAGCATGCAGAGAAAAGCTTGGTTGGAGTTTAGATATCTCTATGACTAACAAGTAGATTGAATATTAAGAATATACATCTTCCGATAATTTTAGCCGCTATCGGAGTGGCATTTTTTTCCAATTTTGGAAGCTTTATTTCAATTATTGAGCCACTAACTTTTTTAAAGATTGATACCTCTAGACTTAGCTTGGGTTATATTTCCTATGCCACTTTTGATAATACATACTTTATTCATAATGAATGGTGGAGGTTAATTACTCCGATGATTGTTCACTTCTCTTTTGCCCATTTAGCATTCAACTGCCTATGGGTATATGTTCTGGGCTCTAAAATTGAATTATATGATGGAAGCTTCTTGTTTTTGAGCTTAGTTATAATCTCATCAATTGCTAGTAATTTTTTCCAATATTATTTCTCAGAACCATCTATATTTGGAGGCTTATCCGGAGTGATATATGCAATGCTTGGGTATTGCATGATTATAGAGCTCGAGGTAAAAAACGAAAGATATGAACTACCTCCAGCTATTTATTTATTCATGATTGCTTGGATGGTGCTTGGTTTTATGGGCGTATTGGATTTATTTGGCTTTGGATCAGTGGCAAATTTTGCTCATTTAGGTGGGCTTATTTCCGGTTTAATTTTTGCTATGATAGCTAAATCTATAAAGCCCTACAGTTAAAGAGGTATTGCTTGAACATACTTTTAAGATTAATTAAAATTTTTCCTCCTGAGCTATCTCATACAATTGCTCTCAATTCACTCAAGGTTCTATATTCCTTAAATTTATTACATTTATTCTTTACAAAGCCTAAGACCCAAAAGGTATCCTTGTTCGGAATGGATTTAGCTAATAGGCTTGGTATTGCAGCTGGCTTAGACAAAAATGGAGATTTTATAGATTCATTGGGAGCTCTTGGGTTTGGTTTTATTGAGGTTGGCACAATAACTCCTATAGCTCAAAAAGGTAATCCTAAACCTAGAATCTTTAGAATATTTAATGAAAATGCCATTATCAATAGATTAGGCTTCAATAATAAAGGCGTTGATCATCTAGTCAAAAAATTGAAAAAAAGGAAATTCAATGGAATTGTTGGAGTAAATATAGGAGCTAACAAAGAGTCATCTGGTCAGGATAGGATTAATGACTATTTAACCTGCTTTAGAAAGGTGCATGAGTTTTGTGACTATATTACAGTGAATATTTCATCCCCCAATACTCCAAATTTAAGAGATCTCCATCAATCAGATAATTTAACAGATTTATTAAATGCTATAGAGAGCGAAATAATAAAAGTTAATTATGCTAAGCCTATATTCTTAAAAATATCTCCCGATGAGTCTAGAGAATCTTTAGAGTCCATAATACAAGCTGTCGATGAGTCTAGTTTTTCAGGCTTAATAGCAACAAATACTACTATTAATAAAGATAATTTAGAAAACCCACGCTATAAGAAACTTACTGGAGGGCTTTCTGGGAAACCTCTTATGAGCAAATCCACTAAAACGATAATAGATATTAAAAATATTAGTCTAAACATGGATATTATTGGAGTTGGCGGCGTTATGACTAAAGAAGATTTTCATGAAAAGATAAATGCAGGAGCCGGCCTTGTTCAAATATATACAGGTTTTATTGTCCATGGCCCTAAAATTGTTAATGAACTTTTAAAATAGGTATTTCATGGAACTAATAATAATTTTTATTATTGTTGCTTTTCTAATTGGCACCGTTAGTCTAGCCGTGCCATCCAAATCTTCGAGAAATATTGCTAGCCTTAGAATGGAAGCTTCGAGACTTGGCTTTAAGGTTTCTTCATCTCGATATGGAAATCTATCTTTCAAAAATAAAGATTTTTCTTTGATGAGCTACCAAATAAAAAATACGTCTAATTTAAAAGATGCACATTTTATTAGAGACAAAGATGATTTAATTTTGTATTCTCCTCTCAAGCTTAAATATTCAGATGGGTATGATGGCGTAAATGATAAGTTAAAAAAAATATCTTTTTGCATTCATGAGATAATTTTTTCTAACTCATCTATAGCTTTTCTTTGGAGTGAAAAAGAGGGCCTAGACGAGTTAAAGAAAATTCTAAGTGCTTTAAAGAGTTTTTAAGTTTATCTTGTAAATAGTAATCAACTGATGTTTTCCTTTATTTAGGAGCTGAATTAAATTATGACTAAATCACTTGTAATCGTTGAGTCACCTGCAAAAGCAAAGACTATTTCAAAATACTTGGGTAGTGATTATATTGTCCAATCAAGTGTCGGTCATATCAGGGATCTTCCTAAAAAAGCATCAACCTCAAAACGTTCAACTATTCCTAAAGATATAAGTCCAGAGGAAAAAAAGAAATTAAAAGCAATTAACGAGAGAAGTAGGCTAATAAGAAGAATGGGAATTGATCCAGATAATGGATGGGTTGCAGATTGGCAAATAATTCCTGAGAAAGAGAAAGTTGTTAAGTCTCTCAGGCAGGCAGCAAAACAAGTTGATCATATATATCTTGCGACCGATCTTGATAGAGAGGGGGAGGCTATTGCCTGGCATTTAAAAGAAGCGCTTGGACCAGAAAAATATACATACTCAAGAGTAAGGTTTAATCAAATTACTAAATCGGCTATTTTAGAGTCTTTTGCTGATCCCAAAGAAATTGATCTAGATCTTGTTAAGGCATATAGAGCTAGAAGGTTTTTAGATAAGGTAATAGGTTTTGAATTATCTCCATTATTATGGAAAAAAGTTGCAAGAGGTCTTTCAGCTGGAAGAGTTCAGTCTGTAGCTTTAAGAGTTCTTGATGAGAGAGAGGGATTAATTCAAGAATTTATTCCAGAAGAATATTGGGAAATTTCCATGAATCTTTTAAATCTCTCTAAAGATAATATCTTCTTCTCTCTTAATAGAAAAAAGTCAGATCCATTGTTGCAAAAAGATGAAGCTGAGAAAATTAAATTACTAATTGATTCCTCTGATTTAAAAATAAATGAAATTACTAAGAAGCCAGTTAAGATTAAACCAAGGGCTCCTTTTATTACATCTACCTTGCAGCAAGCTGCTAGTACTAAATTAAGCTTTACTGTTAA
>Ga0209383_1000219_pt1 | contig 42203 bp, 40 predicted proteins | sample CoawatmetaG02DNA_FD_187510 | JGI IMG/M metagenome (GOLD analysis project Ga0209383, IMG submission 187510) | Marine microbial communities from the West Antarctic Peninsula - Coastal water metaG029-DNA (SPAdes) (version 2) | ecosystem: Environmental > Aquatic > Marine > Coastal ...
CCTCCGCATTGGCTCCAATGAGCTCTATATTGTATTTTTTTAGTATGCCGTTTTTGTGGAGCAGCATGGCTGCATTCAAACCTGTCTGACCACCCATAGTTGGCAGAATTGCATCTGGCTTTTCTATCTTGATAATCTCTTCTAAAATTTCAGATGTAATTGGCTCAATATAAGTTTTGTCAGCAACATTAGGGTCCGTCATAATAGTTGCTGGATTGGAATTAATTAAAATAACTTTATAACCCTCTTCCTTCAGTGCTTTACAGGCTTGAGTTCCAGAGTAATCAAACTCGCAAGCTTGCCCAATAACAATAGGTCCAGCACCAATAATTAATATAGTTTTAATGTCAGCTCTTTTTGGCATTAGATTTTATTATTTCTATAAATTGTTTAAATAAATAATTACTATCATGAGGTCCTGGGCTTGCTTCTGGATGATATTGCACAGAGAAAGCAGATTTATCACTGGAAGAAATCCCTTCAATACTACCATCAAATAAAGATACGTGAGTTATGTCGATGTCTTTAGGTAAAGTGGATTTGTCAATTTCAAAACCATGGTTTTGAGAAGTGATTTCTACTTTTCCAGCAAGTAAATTTTTGACTGGATGATTTGCACCCCGATGTCCTTGGTGCATTTTTTTAGTCGTACAACCTAGTGCGTGACCAAGCAATTGATGTCCTAAGCATATTCCAAAAAGAGGAATCTTTTTGTCTAATATTTTTTGTATGCAAATTTTTGCAAAATTAGATGTTGCAGCAGGGTCGCCCGGACCATTTGATAAAAAAATACCATCTGGACTAAGTTTTGAAATTGTTTCAAAAGAACTGTCAGCAGGAACAACTGTTACTTTACAGCCTAAATTAGAAAAATTTCTTAAGATGTTTTTTTTAATTCCATAATCAATGGCTACAATATGAATCGAATGCTGGTTATTTTTTTTGTATCCTAATTTTTTATCCCAAAGAGCCACATCTTCCCATTGGTAGGTTTTTTTACAGCAAACCTTCAGTGTTAAATCCAAACCTTTTAGACCCCCCCATTGCTTGCATTGTTCTAAATAAAAATCTTTAGTTTTGGTATTAGCTTTGTCGTGTACAATAGTTCCTTTTAAGGAGCCTTTTTTTCTAATCAAATTAGTTAATGCCCTAGTGTCTATTCCTGAAATTCCAACAGTATTATTCTTTTTAAGCCACTCATTTAAATTTTCTAAAGAGCGATAGTTAGATGGATCGGTAACTTCTTTTCCAAAAATTACGCCCTTTAACCATATTTTATTAGACTCGGTATCTTCCAAGTTGGTGCCAACATTACCAATATGAGGGAAGGTAAAATTAATAATTTGATCTGAATAAGAGGGGTCTGTAATAATTTCTTGGTAGCCTGTCATGGAGGTGTTAAAACAAACCTCACCTACAGCATACGACTCCGTACCCAGTCCAAAACCTTGAAAAGAGGTTCCGTCTTCTAAAATTAAAATACCTGTAGATTGTTGATTATATAAATATTCTGATTCTGCCGTTATTTCTTTATTTAACAAAAATACAACTCATAGGTTAAAGAATCATTCGTATAAAAAAAACTTGGGCGGAACATATGAAAAAGACTTAAACTCGTCAAGCAAGTAAAGTAGAATAGTGTATAAAAAAATTCCAATGTCAGAAATATTTAAAAAAATAAACCTATCTCTCAACGATGCAATTAAAGCAAAAAATTCTGATCGAGTTTTAACATTAAGATCCATAGTGTCTCAAAAAAAAGATAAAGAAATTGAGCTTAGAACAGGAGATCAAAAAGAAGTTTCAGATGCGGATGTAACAAATATTCTAAACAAGATGATGAAGCAAAGAAAAGAATCTATTGAAATGTATGAAAAGGGAGCAAGGAAGGATTTAATAGAAAAAGAAAAATCAGAAATTGCAATTATAGAAGAGTTTTTACCTGAGCAAATGGGTGATGATGAAGTTATAAAAGTTTGCAAAGAAGCCATTGCAGAATCTTCCGCTCAAAGCATTAAAGACATGGGAAAAGTAATGCAGGTTTTAAAAAGTAAGTATTTAGGAAAAATGGACTTTGCAAAAGCAGGAAAGATTTTAAAAGAACAGCTACAAGGATAATGAAGTATCCAAAATCATATCTTGAAGAAATTACACAAAGACTAAAAGTATCAGATGTTGTTGGATCTGCAGTTAAGCTCACAAAAAGAGGTAAGGAATTTGTAGGACTGTCTCCGTTCACCAATGAAAAAACACCTTCCTTCACAGTTAATGATGAAAAAGGTTTTTATCATTGTTTCAGTAGTGGTGAACATGGAGGTATTTTTGATTTTTTAACAAAAATTGAAAAGCTTACTTTTGGTGACGCAGTTAGAAGATTGGCTTCCAAAGCAGGAATGTCAGAATATAAATTTTCAAAATTAGATGTGGAAACTGAAAAAAAAGTAAAACGGTCTGAAAAAATTTTTCAATTATTTTTTAATTATTGTCACAAAAATATTTTTACAGAAGAAAACAAAAATCATTTAGATTATCTGTTAAATAGATCTTTAAAAAAAGCTACTATAGAGAATTTCCAATTAGGTTTTTGTGATGAAAGCAGTCGTGCAAGTAATCATTTTTTAAAACTTGGGTATCACGAAAAGGAATTGATTGAGACGGGGTTATTTTATTTACACGAGCAAAAAAATATTTTAATTCCAAGGTTTAAAAATAGAATTATTTTTCCTATCAAGAATTTATTTGGAGAGTTTATTGGTTGTGGTGGAAGAACAGTGCTGTCTTCAGTTCCAGCAAAATATATCAATTCTCCAGAAACTATTTTTTTTAAAAAAGGAAACAACCTATACAATTTTAATAATGCCAAAAGTGAAAATAAAAATACAGATTATCTTTTGATCGTTGAGGGGTATATGGATGTAGTTAGCCTATACAATCATGATATCAAAAATGTGTGTGCGTCCTTGGGGACTGCCATTACTGACAACCAAATAAACCTAGCATGGAGAAATTTTAAAAATATTATTATTTGCTTTGATGGAGATAAGAGTGGTTTTGCTGCTGCTTACCGCGCAGCAGAAAAACTTATCAAAGTATCAAAAGCAAATCATACAGTTTCATTTATGATCATGCCCCAAGGTCTAGATCCAGATGACTATGTTGGTAAGTTTGGAAAAGATGGCTTTAACAGTTTAGTTAAGAAAAAAAAAGATATTACGGAATTTGTATTTGAATATGCTACTAAACAGCTACAAGATTACAGCACCTCCTCACTTGCAGATTTAGAAAAAAAACTATTGGATATTGCGGACACAATTGAAGATGTGATTATCAAAAAGTATTATAAAGCCTTTTTCAAAAATAAAATTTTTGAAAATTTAATTAAAAAAAATAAAAATAAGCTCAATAAGTTTCAGATCTCCAGTAAGTTTGATATTGACAGATTGGAAATGTCGGAGTTAGAAGTAAAGGAATTTTCTTTATGCCAGTTATTAATTAAATTTCCCAAATGGTTGGAAAAAAATATAGAAAGAATATCAGAAATAGATCTCAGCCTAGAGCTTACTAAAAAAATCCGCACCGCTCTTCTGGATATCTCTATCAATGGAGATAATTGCAATTATGAAAAAATGAAAGAAATTTTGCTTGGTGCAAATATTCAAAATATAGACACTTTTTTTAAATTTGTGGATACAAATTCCTTTATGACCAATGTTGATGCTGATACATTTGTAAGTCTGATTGAAGACTATGAGCTACAATTGAAGAAAATTCAAAAAGACAAGAAAATAGAGGAGTTAGAAAAATCTTTTTCTTCCAATATGAGCGAACAGGCTTTGAATGAGCTAATTTCACTTAAAAATAGCAATAATTTATAGATTTATCTTTTTAAATTTTGAAAAAAAAATATAAGTTCTCAAAGGAAAAACGTGGAAAAATTAATATCCAAATCATTTGAACGACTAATGGAAAAGGGCCTTAGCAGGGGCTTTATTACCTATGAGGAATTACAAAAATCTTTAGGTAAAAGAAACGCAAATGTTGAAAGTTTAGAAAAATCTGTCGTACATATATTTGATCAAGCAATTTGTTTTGTTAAAAAGAAATCTGATTTCAAAGTTAAGAAATTAGAATCTGAAATATCCAAGCAGCCAAAAAATCAAGATAGAAGCGATGACCCTATTAGAATGTATCTTCGCGAAATGGGTGGAGTGGAGTTATTATCCAGAGAAGGTGAGATTGCAATTGCAAAAAGAATAGAGTCTGGAAAATATGTAATGGTAAGCTCTTTATCAGAAAGCCCAGTTACAGCTAAAAAGATATTTGAGTGGGAAGAAAGATTAATCAATAACGAGATGTTAGTTAGGGATATTATTGATCTTGATACCAATTTCCTAGATGATGATAAATTAAAAAAATCAATTAAAGAAAAAAAAGAAAAAGAAGAGAAATTAAAGAAAAAAGAATCTAAAGAAAAAGGTGAAGAAACCAGTACAACGACCGCTGATATTGTAGATGATGATGATGAGTTCAATATTTCTTTAGCTTCTTTGGAAATTGAATTAAAACCAAAGATCTTAGAAACTTTTAAAAATATCTCAAAAAATTATAGAAAATTGATAGCCTATCAAGAAGAGAGCTTGCAATGCATATTAAGTAGTCAAAAATTTTCTGATAGTAAGAAGAAAAATTACGAAAAAATTAAAAAAGAAATTATGGAAGAGATGCTTGGTTTGCAATTTAATCAAGTAACGCAAGAAGATCTGGTTACTTTAAATTATAATGAAAATAAAAAAGCAATCAATTTAGATGGAGATTTAATGCGTGCGGCTCTTAAATATGGAATTTCAAGAGATGATTTTATTAAATTTTATGTTGGGAACGAGCTAAACCCTAATTTTGAATCTTTTTTAAGCGAAGATAAAAATTGGTCTAAATTTTTTAAGAACGAACAAAAATTATTTAAGATTTCAAGAGAAAAACTCGCCGACCTAAGTAAAAATATTGGAATTTCTATTTCAGATTTTAAAATTTTAGTAAATAAAATCAAAAAAGGTGAAAGAGAGTCGAGAATTGCAAAGAAAGAAATGATTGAAGCTAATTTGAGATTAGTGATTTCTATTGCAAAAAAATATACTAATCGAGGGCTTCAATTTCTAGACTTAATTCAAGAAGGAAATATTGGCTTAATGAAAGCCGTTGATAAATTTGAATATAGAAGAGGGTATAAATTTTCAACTTACGCAACTTGGTGGATTAGACAAGCAATAACAAGATCTATTGCTGATCAGGCACGAACTATTAGAATTCCAGTCCACATGATAGAGACAATTAATAAAATTGTAAGAACCTCTAGACAAATGATGAGTGAGTACGGAAGAGAGCCTACACCTGAGGAATTGTCAAAAAAATTAGCAATGCCTTTAGAGAAAGTTAGAAAAGTCCTTAAAATTGCAAAAGAGCCAATTTCATTAGAAACTCCAGTAGGAGATGAAGATGATAGTAGCCTTGGAGATTTTATTGAGGATACTAATGCTTTAATTCCTGTGGACGCAGCAATCCAAACAGGGTTAAAAAACTCAACTACAAAAGTCTTGGCATCCCTTACTCCAAGAGAGGAGAGGGTATTGAGAATGAGATTTGGTATTGGAATGAATACTGACCACACCTTGGAAGAGGTTGGGCAGCAATTTTCTGTTACACGTGAAAGAATAAGACAAATCGAAGCTAAAGCTCTTAGAAAACTTAAGCATCCAAGTAGATCAAGACAGTTAAAAAGTTTTTTAGACAATTAATCTGTTTTTCTTTTTTTTAAGAGGTGGTATAAAAAATTTAAGGGCCTGTAGCTCAGTTGGTTAGAGCCCCCCGCTCATAACGGGGTTGTCCGGGGTTCAAATCCCTGCGGGCCCACCAAAATTCATGAAGAAACCAACAGGAAGCGAACACTTTCGAACCAAAGGTTCGAATTCCTCGCTAGGAACAACACTTTCTTTCATACTTTATAAGCCTGATTCTATACTCCAGCATATCTCTAATCAAGATCTACTGTGATGAGAGTGTGATGGTTAATAGAGGTACCAGTTGAGCATCCAACGAGGCACGAAGTTGTTTAGGGTACCTTAACTTATTTCAAAATAGGTACTTACAGAGTCAGTATAATACTAACTAACGTAGATAAGCTGACGTTGGTTTCAAAAAATATTTATAAAGGATTATTGATGATTGTAGTTTCAAAATCATTCGTTCCGGAACCCCATCTACCATAGCACGATATAAAAGTATCGCCAGGTTTTTGGCCACACGTAACCCTTCCAATATCTTCTGGTTCCGGTGGATCCCAATCCCATCTAAATCCTCCATTATTATCACTTGCATTAAATGGGTTAGCAAATTTTGTTATATCCTCACTAAAAACCATAAAAGCATATCCAGCATTTTGTAAAAATGCATTACCACTAGTATCGCAGTCTCTTTGAACAACTATATTAGGTGGACTACCGTTAATACCAGTGGAACCTGACCAAGTACTTATTTGATCTCCAGCAATACATTTTATTAATTCAGTACTAACAAATTTAGTTACTGAATTAAGATTAGACCTAACTACAGCTTTTCTCGCAGCACCCGTATACCCATTGTAAGCGACAGTACCTAAAGCAGCTAGAATACCGATGATAGCTACAACAACTAGTAGTTCTATTAGAGTAAAACCATTTCGTTTCATTTTTAAATAGTACTCTTTTTTACTAAAGTTATCTATCATTGCACTGTGACGAGACTGAGTCCAACAATAGAGGTACCAATTGAACCTTGAATGAGCCATGAAGTTATTTAGGGTACCACTTCTGATCTCAAATTGGGTACTTACTATTAGGGTATTATACTAACGTTTACACTTAAGCTGACGTTAGTTTCAAAAAATATTTTGCAAAAAAAATATGGGTTAACTTGTATTTACTTGTAGACGTAGCTCGTGCATTCAAATTTTACCTCTTCATTTAAAGACCATCTACCCTCTTCGATCATATGCAGGCAATGTTGGTAAGCTTTTCTGTCATGGTCTGTAACAGCATAATACGTTGTTGCTGATATAATAATTGCTCCGACAACAATTGCGATAGGAATTAAATAATCTTTCATTTTTTAATAAGTAGCTCTAAATGTATGAGGGGTTTTTTTAAGTTCCCAACCACATTGCTTCTCGAAGGCTATTCTATAACCAGAGATAACAAGTTTATACTTTAACGATTTCCATTTAATCTGTTTTTTTCGTTTTTTTTGATCCCTCTTTGAAAGATATTTAGCCTCTCCGCTATGAAGCGTATGCATATTATACTTAACGAAATAGTTATCTGCACAATTCTCTAATTTAGCTGTGTCGCTAAATTTAGAATTATAAATATACCAACCACCAACAACTATTAGACATGCACCAACTCCAATAGCTAATCCTAAATACAATCTATCTTTCATATTTTCTTATAAGCCAATTGAACAATCTTAATTGTCCAATGTCCAATGCGACCTCTAAAAAACCAAACAAGAGCTAAATAAAGAGGTTGGAAGATTACCCAACCATTGAATCCAGCAACTGTTCCAAGGAAGTATCTCATTGGGGTTCCTATTTCCCGTGATGTAAATTCAAAATTATCAAAATCAAAATAAAACAATGCAACTAAACCAATTAGACCAATTGCTAATCCTAGTATTCGATCACGTTTAATGTTGTCATGCATATCTTTCATCATTAACTAACCTTTGGAACCATCTTTATTTGAATTGATTCATCTTGATAGGATATTTCTACATCGTCATCAGGGTTAAAGGTTTTGAGAACTGAGCGAATATATTTATCTACATGATTTAAAGATGTATCGCTTTTGAAGTATTTCTTGAAAATCTTCATCCCCGAATTCTACCCTAGAATCACGGGCATTGGAACGGTGTGGATGGGCGCTAAATAGGAGGCGATACAATAGCTAGTTTACATCTGTTAGTAATTTTCCATACATACTTTGTATCTGGAGATAATTCATCAATCGTAGAGCTAAGTTTATTTAAATGCTTATAGTTAGGGCAAAAATCTTTGAGCCCGTACGTCAAAATAGCAACTATATAAAAAAAGATGAAAGTTTGTTTTAAGTTCATTTAGAATTCCAACTTACATACTCAGAAAGTTTACAATTTATTATTGTTTCAGCACTCGCCACTCCACCCCACAACAAACCCAGAACCAAGATGCAAATTAGTTTTTTCATTTAGAACTTTTTGTTAGCTTTAGAACATTTATAATTTGCTGATGTTGTTCCGTGTCTGGTTGTAATGTCACTCCTTAATCTTCCAGTATTACGATTAAGAGTTAATGTAGTGTCTATTTTCATTTTTCCTTGAATGTTCCTGTTCAATACTGCAACTATTTTATTATTGTTCCAGACTGGTGTATCTAAATCGTTTAAAATTTTAAGTTTATAATCAAGGGTGATCGTTATATCTTCGCTAAAGAGGCTATAAAATTCATGGTTTGAATTCAATCTTGTAGAACCCTCATATAAACTTTTAAAGTCACAAGATAAGGTCTGTACCTCTTTTTCTTCAGAACACCCACTCAACAACAAACCGAGAACCATGATCCCTAAAAGCTTTTTCATCTTTTATCTTTCATTAAAAACCATACAGTATTTATCTGTATCAACTATTGTAAAACCTAAAGGACCTTGATCTACTTCCTCCATCATTAAAGATTGCATACAATTAGTGTCTGCATATTCATACCAAATACCAATAAGAAATTCACACTCACCAGCAAAACATGTGGCCATGTCTGAATAAGCATTACTACTTAAAAACAAACCGAGAACCATGATGCAAATTAGTTTTTTCATTATAAAACTCTAGGTGGAGATGTTACTTTATTTATCTAATAATTTTTTTTTTGCTTTTTCAAATTCTGATTTTGTTAATACACCAGACTTGTAAAGCTTATTTAATACAGCTAACTCACTACCCAAGCTTGAAGGTTTGCTAATCTCTTTTTTGATTTGCTTATTATTTTGCAAAGCCATAGACGTATCAAGTCTATGGTCTTGATGCATATTAATTCCATTCTCAATATCTTTTTGATATTTTGCAGACTGAATAATAAAATTATCTACAAAGGATTTTTTTTTAGGGTAATTTTTAATTTTGGTTGCTAAATAATCACTTTCTTTCCAATTTCTTGCTTTGCCCTCAGGCACTCCTTGTAATTCTGGATTTGTATGATGCCGAACTTTAATAAGTACATTTTTATGTCTCGGACTTGAATAGTAGTGGCCACTATACACTCCAACATTTGGGTATATAATTTGTTCAGTTCTTACGAGTTTTCTAATTTTTCCAAAAATGCTTTTCTCTTTTATTTTGTTGCTTGAAAAAGTGTACGTAGCATGGTTCACAAACCAGCAGTTAAAAGCTTTTCCTTTTATATATGTCTTTATAAAAAGCATATTAGTTCTTTTGCAGGTTTTTGGTCTAACCCAACTCGTTGGAGATCTTTTTGAAACAAATACAATTACAGCGTCTTCAACAATTTTGTCTTTGTTTAATTTGAATAACGCCAGGTCATACATCTTAATACTATTAGCACTGGATCTTCTGTCGTGAGTTGCCAATACAGTAAACTTTCCTGGTGGTAGTGGAATATTGTATTTTCCTTTTCCTAGAGATAAATTATTTTCAACAACTTGTCCTACAACGTATGGCTGATAATTATCAGCTAGCACATTGGTAGTTTTGATTAAACTTAAGAAAACTAATCCAAGTAATATTTTTCTCATCCCCAGAACTCTACCCTAAAATCGAGGGCAATGGAACGTGTGGGAAAAGCTAGGAAATAGGGGTTGTTTATTCAGCATGATTAAGCGTACAGTGTACTCCGAATGACGCTATGACTCATGTTTCGTGTTTTATGGTCATTAGAACAAGCAACACGGAACAGTGATTTAGGGGGCTCTTGTAAACGTTGTTTTTCATTTGTCTGGTCGGTCTGATCTCTATGGGTACAAGACTACCAGACTAATAATATATTAAGTACGTTTGTCTGGTAGGTATAGAGAACGTACCAACCAGACTATTTAATTGAGGAAATATTATTAACTTTCTGCAAAAGATCAGAGGGTTTAATTCTAGTATAGCGCTTTAACTGACTCCAACTTTTATGACCACTGATAGATGAAACTTCTGCAATACTCATCCCACTCAGCAAAGCATTAGTACAAAAACAAGCTCTCAAATCATGAAATCTAAATTTAGTTAAGTTAGCTTTCTTACGCGCTTGAACAAAATAGAATCTTAATTGCTCTCGCTTAATTTGAAATACTGTTTCTCCAAATGGATATTTTTTTAGTATGTCTATGACCTCATTGCTCAATGGGATAGTTCGATCCTCCGAGTTCTTGGTGTCTCTAAAGGTACAAACAAATTCATTGAAATTAATATCGTCTCTCTTTAACTTAGTTATCTCTCCAAGCCTTGCACCTGTAAGGTAAGCAAATTTAACAATATCAACTAACGTATTCAGTTTGCTTTCAGTGCAGCAGTTCAACAAGGATTGATATTCTTCCCTCGTTAAAATGTTTTCTCTTTTATTATTAACTTTCTCGAAGACAACTAAATCAACTGGATTTTGAGCGGGGAGGGTAAGACTCCACACTTTTTTAGCTGTTTTCCAAACATGAGATATAAGCTGTAAGTAGTTATTAACTGTCTTTGGGGCTCTATTAATAAGCATTTCTTCTTTAAATTTATATAGATGAGAAGAACGTAATTGCATTAAAGAGTAGCTACTAATCTTATGCCTCATCAGTAAATTGATCTTTGGTGTTTCCTCTTTCCACCCCTTTTTTTTAATTGTGATCTCTTCTCTATATTTAAGTAGTATATCTTTTAACGTGGTTGATTGAGCTTGGCTGAAATCATCCCAGATCATTTTGTCCATTTTAGTCTCAACATCTTTTGCAAACTTCACAGCAGTTGACTTATCTAAGAACGTTCTAACCACGTGCGGGTAGTTATTCTTCCTTATAATTACTTGCCATTTATTTGACCTCAACTTTCTAAATGTAGCCATTACTTTCCTCCAACTGTGATCACAGTGTGATCAGGTTATTGCAAAGTACGAAAAAGGTTGATACCCATAGCTCCGAGAGGCATGGTCACAGTTTTCAAATCCCTGCGGGCCCACCAAAATTCATGAAGAAACCTAATTTTCAAAGCTATTTATTACTTTTTATTCTTGCAGCCATATGGGGTTCAGCTTTTTTTAACTACAAAATTGTCCTAAGAAGTTTTGATATTTTTATCTTAGCTTCTGGAAGGCTGTTTTTTGCAAGTATATTTTCCATTGCTATCTCAGTTTTTTTTTTAAGCTCTGTAAAATTAAAAGATTTCTATTCCAGAGATTTTTTTTGGTTCTTGTTAATTGGGCTAATAAATTACGCTATTCCTTTTGTATTTATCGCAATTGGTATTGATAAAATGAGCAGTGGATTGGCTGCTTTACTTATGTCGGCTGGACCTTTTTACGCGATCATCTTGTCCCATTTTCTCACGGATGATAAGTTTAATAAATTTAAATTTATAGGAACTTGCATTGGTTTTTTGAGTGTTTCAATTTTAGTTTATGACCAAATCTATATTACTGAAAATACTAATTTAATTTCTGTTTTGTTTGTGATGGGTGCATCATTTTTTTATATTATTGGAGGTTTGATCATAAAAAAAATTACTACCAAATATAACAATGAAACCATAACTTGCTTTTCTATGATATGGGCAACTTTATTATTAGCTCCGCTTACTTTTTATTTTAACCCCAATCTAATTGGAATGACATTTCATATAGAAAGTTTTTATAGCCTAATTTATCTGGGAATTGTTTCAACTGCGATTGCTTTTTACATAAGAGCAAAACTAATTATTAACAATGGATTAGTATTTATGTCACAAGTTTCATTGCTGCTACCAATTTTTGGTGTTTTTTTTAGCTATCTTTTTTTAAAAGAAGCATTTTACCCAAGCATGGCAATCTCGTTAATATTTCTGATTATGGGCTTATTTATTTTGCAAAAGGGATATAAAAAAACTAAATCTTAATTATTAGCAATATATTTTTTTAGGCTTTGAATTAATCCTTCAAACTCTTTATTAGCAAGAATAGAAGCAAATTCTTCTCTTTGAGTTCTAGCTAAGCTCAATCCCTCGACAACCAAGTCTCGTATAACTAAATTACCGTCAATTAAAAAAACTCTCCAACCAACAGAAATTTCCTGTTTATCTTTAACAGATACAATTTTAGAATTAACTAAAACATAGCTATCACTAATTTTTTTAGAACTTATTACCTTTACTTCTTGGTCCGAGTAATCGGTAAGTTTATTGGATAAATTTTTGGAAAAAAAAACTTTAAAAGTGGAGACGAATTCTGAAATCTGTTTATCAGAAAGATTTTTTCGCTCTTGCCCAAGGGTATATTTTGCTAGTCCTGTCACATCAACTGCATCAAGAGCCAATTTTTCTAATTGTTTTTTTTTATCTTTTTCGCTAGTAGCTGAATCAAGAATAATTTTTTTTGCGTTTTGGGTTGTTTCTAAAATGAAATTTTCAGCTTTTTTTTCAAAAGCAAAACTGGTATTTAAAAAAAAAAAAACTAGCGTAATTGATAAAACTATTTTTTTTATCATATGTTTATATTAGCTTTTTATTTAAAATTTTTCCATTCATCTTCAGATGTAAATGAATTGGAAATAAGGTTTTCTCTTTTTTGCAAATATAGACTTCTAACGGTAGCATACAAATCTACAGAATTTTTTTCTAAATTTTCAAAACTTTTTAAATTCTTTGCCCTAAAATCAACGTTATCGAATCCTCTTTCCATATAATAAGTGCTATCACCAAAGTTATTATCTAAAACCGTTTGATCTCCAACTGTTGTTAAGTAAAAGGGATCAAGTAAAGAATTTGCAACTTTTCCCACAGCATCTCTAGTTGTGCTTGGACCAAATATAGGAAGCATTAGATAGCAACCGGTTCCCACACCCCAGAAGCCCAATGTTTGGCCGTAGTCTTCTTGGTCAATTTTTTTAAATCCCAATTTTTGAGCTGGATCAAAAACTCCTATAATTCCGACAGTCGAATTTATTAAAAATCTTCCAGTGTCATTGTAAAAATTTTTAAAATTTCCTTGCAATAAGTGATTTGGAATAGTTACAGTGTGAGAAACATTAGAAGTTACATTTCTTACTCCCTTTTGAACTATATTCGGAAGATAAGAGTATCCTTTTGCAACTGGTTTAAATATAATTTTATCTAGTCCCTGATTAAAAGAAAAAATACCTCTATTCAATTTTTCAAAACAATCTTTTGTTTCTGCAAATGAAGTAGTAGCTGATGTAAGTATAAAAGCTGACAATATTATTTTAATTATAAATTTCATAATTTTCTTATGTTTTTTTTAACTGTATAGTTGTTTATAAGATATTTTAAACATATAATTTATAATGAAATTTATAAAAATTCCATCTCCTAACTTTGATATAATAAAAAAAAGATCATTAAAATTCATAATTATCCACTACACCGGAATGACAACTCAAAAAGAAGCCATTCAAAGATTACAATCAAAGGTTGCAAAAGTAAGTACTCATTACTTAATATCCAAGAAAGGAATTATTTACCAAATGATCAAAGATCAACACATTGCTTGGCATGCCGGAAAGTCAAGATGGGAAAGTGACAAAAATCTTAATTTAAATTCAATAGGAATTGAGCTTGTTAACAAAGGAGATGAAGAATTCCCTATTTTACAGATAAAAAATTTATGCATGCTCATTAAATATCTGAAAAATAAGTACAAAATTGATAAAAAGCATGTTTTAGGCCATTCTCATATTGCTCCTGGAAGAAAGTTTGATCCAGGAATTCAATTTCCTTGGAAGATGTTAGCTAATTTAGATTTATCTAATAATCATTGAATTTAATAATATTCTTGACTATATAAAGGTTGCTAGTTGGTTGAATGATAGCTTTTAACTTATGTTAAAAGAGGAAAGTCTGGGCTCCATAGGAAAAAGTACCAGGTAATTCCTGGCAAGAGTGATCTTAGGGATAGTGCCACAGAAAATAAACCGCCTAATTAAGGTAAGGGTGAAAAGGTGAGGTAAGAGCTCACCGGTTTTTTAGTAATAAAAAACGCATGGAAAACCCTACTTGGAGCAAGACCAAATAGGAGTAGCATGGTTAATTTATTAACCGTATTTCCTAAATTAGCTACTCGGGTTGGTTGCTTGAGCTGCTTGGTGACAAGTAGCCTAGAGAAATTATCATTTTAAATGACAAAACCCAGCTTACAGACCAACTAGCAAAAAAATCAATATTTTCAAAATTAGAACAAAAACAGAACAACTTGTAATTGAATTAATATAATTGACTATTTTTAAAAAGACCATATAAACCCATAATATCCCATATGGGAATGAAAAATGAAATTTAAAAATGTTTATTTCTACGTTCGAAAACAGGTTAGACAAAAAAGGAAGGGTATCAGTGCCTGCAACATTTAGATCTCACCTATCAAGCCTGGGATATAATGGCGTTGTTTGCTACCCGTCCTTCACAAATTCCTCTATTGAATTTTGTCCGCAAAGTAGGATCGAGAAGATTATGGAAACTATTGATAATCTAAATCCTTTTGAAGAAAATAGAGATGTTTTTTCAACTTCTATCTTAGCAAATAGTCACCAACTAAATTTTGATACTGAAGGAAGAGTTACGTTAACAGAAAAATTAATCAAACATACAGATGTAAAGGAAAAAGTTTTATTTGTAGGTCAGGGAAAAACTTTTCAAATGTGGGAACCTTTGCAATTTAAAAAGTTTAGCGATGAAGCTAGAAAAAAAGCAAAATCTGAAAGATCTAGCTTGAAATGGAATCAAAACAATTAAACCAAGGGAGATAAAAAAAATGACAATTAATATAACAGCACCAGAATTAAGAGAACTTAAGCCGAGAATCGTAGTGTTAGGAGTTGGTGGAGCAGGTGGAAATGCAATTAACAATATGCTTGATGCGCAAATTGAGGGTGTAGAATTTTTTGCAGCCAACACAGATGCCCAAGCTTTAAAAAGTAATTTTGCAGAATGTAAAATTCAACTTGGAGCAAATTTAACCCGCGGTTTAGGTGCTGGTGCCAAGGCTGATATTGGACAAGCTGCAGCAGATGAATCGATGAATGAAATTATAAATTTATTACAAGGTGCAAATATGGTCTTTGTAACTGCTGGCATGGGAGGTGGAACTGGAACTGGAGCTGCTCCGGTGATTGCTAAAGCTGCCAAAGATTTGAATATTTTGACAGTTGGTGTTGTTACAAAGCCTTTTATGTTCGAAGGACCTGGAAGAATTAGAGTTGCAGAAAAAGGCTTAGAAGAACTAAGAAAGTATTGCGACACTATGATTGTAATTCCAAATCAAAATCTTTTTAAAGTTGCAAATGAAAAGACTACTTTTCCAGATGCTTTTAAAATGGCAGATAATGTTTTGATGCAAGGCGTAAAAGGAATAACAGATTTAATTGTTAAACCAGGCCTGATCAATTTAGATTTTGCTGATATCGAAACAGTAATGAGCGGTATGGGTAAAGCGATGATGGGAATGGGAGAGGCAGAAGGAGAAAAAAGAGCTGTAGAAGCAGCAGAAGCTGCAATAGCAAATCCTTTAATTGATGAATATTCTTTAAAGGGTGCAAGAGGGTTGTTAATTAATATAACTGGTGGAAATGACATCACTTTATTTGAGGTTGATGAGGCTGCTAATAAAATTAGAGCTGAAGTTGACCCATCAGCTGAAATTTTAGTTGGAACAACTTTTGATGAGAACCTTGCTGGCAAATTAAGAGTTTCAATTGTTGCGACTGGTCTTAACGGTGAAGTAGCTTCAGAAAAACCAGTAGTTAGTATGATCAGACACATACAAAACAGAAACAATGGCCATTCAAAACCGTCTATTTTTTCCGGAAGTTATTCTTCACTCCAAACTTCTTCACTACAGCCAAAAACAAACGGACCTACTGCTCACATGGCAACAGAGGGTGCGACTGCATTAAACATGAATAGCTATTCAAACCAAGAGATGCAGGTGGCCACCGATTCTCAAATGAAGAATCAACAAGTAATTCATGAAGATGTTCAAACTGAAATTGCTCCCCAAGAAAATCAGCCTGAGCATTCAGAAATGAACATGGGAGAAGACTCTCTTTTTAATAAAGAGGCTCCTACCGAGTTTGTGGAAGAAAGTTTTGAGAAAGTGGAGCAGGAAACTCAGCTTTTTACAAGCGACCAAGAAGTAAACAATTCAATCTCAACAGAAGAATCGTCGAATTTAGAATCTCCAGAACAATCAATGAATGAAAATTTTTCTGAATTAAATTCTGAAGATAAAAATGATTTAGAAATACCTGCTTTTTTAAGAAGACAGACAAACTAATCATTAGTGAAAATTAATGTCGCTGGATATGAATCCCCACTATCCAGTGATGTTAAATGAAGTCATCACCTCCCTAAAGCCAAGAAGCAAAACAACCATTATAGATTGTACCTTTGGTTGCGGTGGGTATAGCCAAAAAATATTAGAGACCTTTCCTGATTGCAAAGTCGTTGGAATAGATAGAGATCCATCTGTACAAGAATTTGCGACTATCTTAGAAAAAAAATTTAAAAATAGATTTTCTTTTATTAACGATAAGTTTAGCAACCTTGAAGAAATTATTAACAAGCATAAAGATGAGATCGGGTCTTTTGTGTTTGATTTTGGAATATCTTCCTTTCAATTGGATAATCACGATAGAGGATTTTCTTTTAATTCTAACATAAAGTTAGATATGAGAATGGGTAAAAATAAAATTAGCGCTTATGAGCTTTTAAATGAAGCTCCCCTAGAAGATCTTAACAGTATTATTAAGATATTTGGAGAGGATAAAGATCACAAAAAAATTGCAAAAGAAATTGTTAGGACAAGAGATATAAAGCCAATTCATTCAACCCAAGATTTATGCAATGCAATTTTAAAAGCCAAAGGAAATAAGTATTTTAAAAAAAATCCATCTACCAAAACATTTCAGGCTATTAGAATGATTGTTAATCAGGAGCTTTCAGAAATATTCAATTCATTAACAAGAGTTATTAAAATTTGCAATTCAAACACTATAGTAACTGCGGTAACTTTCCATTCTCTTGAAGACCGAATTGTAAAAAAAATTTTTAATATCAGCAAAGATTCAGATCAAAATCCCTCTCGATACATTCCAACTATTCATCAGGAAAAAAAAGAGACGTTCATTCAAAGAGTTAACAATAGAGCCTTAAAACCATCTGAACAAGAAATCGTATCTAACCCAAGATCAAGGTCCGCCAAGTTAAGGTCTGCTACTAAAATTGGCAAGGGTACTATAAATATGGATAGGAAGGCATTAAAAATGGAAAGACTTTTTCAATTAGAGGAAAAATACAATGCCTAAAAAATATGTAGTTAGTTTATTTTTCTTATTATCAGGCCTCATAAGTATTCATTTTTTAAAAAACGAAACTAGAGAGATGGAGATAAAAATAGAAAAGCTTTCTAAAAATATTTCTCATCTAAAGCAAGATTTGGAAGTGCAAAAATTAGAGTTTTATTTTCTGTCTAACCCGCAAAGAGTATCTAAATTAGCCCAAGAGTATTTACCGAAAGATTATATCTCTTTATTCCCTAATCAATTAACTATTAATGAAAAAAAATAAACAACTAAATTTATATTTTAGTGAGCAGCCTGAGCTTGTAAAAAAGAAGAATGACGATGGTAGAAATAATATTATTATTTCTTTTTTTATTATTTTCTTTCTTATCATTTGTCTTAGATTAGTTTTTTTAGGATTTGAAAGAAAAGCTTTTACAGGAACAAAAAATTATGAAGGATTATTTTATGAGCGCAGAGACATTGTTGATAACGAGGGGTCTATATTGGCAAAAAATATTAATACTTTTGATCTTGTTTTGAGAAAAAATAAAGTAAAAAATTTTGATAATGTGTTATTAAAAGTAAAATTAAATTTTCCAGAAGTTAATATCAGCTACATAAAATCAAATTACAAAGAAAAAAATACTTTAGTTTTAAAAAAAAATCTTTCTCCATCAGATTATAATAAAATAATAAACCTAGGGGAACCCTCTTTAGAGTTATTTAAGAGAGAAATAAGAATCTATCCCCATCAAAATTTATTTGCGCATATTTTGGGGAAAACAGACTCTGATAATTATGGAATTTCTGGAATAGAAATGTATATGGACGACCGATTAAGAGATAAATCAAAAGTAAATGCTCCTGTCCAATTGTCGCTTAATGCCAATATTCAGTATTCAATTCATGAGGAATTAATGAAAGGGGTAAAAGATTTTTCAGCCATTGGTGCAGCAGCTATTTTGATGAATGCAAATACTGGAAAGATAATTTCTATGGTCTCCCTACCAGATGCAGATAACAATTTAAGAAATAGCAATGAGTTAAAAAATAATTTAAGCAGAGCCACTAAGGGTCTATATGAGCTTGGTTCTGTTTTTAAAACTTTTGCTATAGCAAGTGCGTTAGAAAATAAAGCAATTAGTAAAGATGCAATTTTTTCAAATCTCAGAAACAGAGTATATTGTGGCAAATTTCCTATCGATGAATATCGATGGGATAAGTCGAAGAAAGAACTTACAGTTCAACAAATATTAGTAAAGTCATCTAATATTGGAACTATCGAGATCGTAAAAAAAAATGGATTGGAAAACCAACAAAGGTTTTTAGAAAAATTAGAAATTTTTGACATGCCCAGACTTGAGATACCGGAGCTATCCAAATCTAATAAAAATAGATGGGGCAAATGCAACACTCTAACTTCAGCCTATGGTCATGGAGTAAGCACGACATTATTACAATTAACAAGAGCTTATGCTGCAATTGTAAATGGAGGAGTGCTTCTAGATTCGTCAATACTTTTAAATAGCAAGTTAAATAAGAAAAGAGTGATTAGTAAAGAAACAAGCATAATTATGAATCAGATGCTAAGGGCAAACGTTGATAAAAAAAACAAAACATCAGGAAGCGGAAGAAAAGCAGATATTAGCGGGTATGATGTTTTAGGTAAAACTGGAACCGCACAGAAGCCCTCAAAAAAAGAAAAAGGCTATTCAAAAGAAATTTTAAATGTGTTTGCATCAGCTTTTCCAAGTAAAAAACCTAAATATATATTAACCGTATTAATAGATGAGCCGAAGGGAGCACCTCTAATTTGGAAGCATTCCAGAAGAGAGGCTGGATGGAACGCAGTTTATATAGCAGGCAAAATTATTCAAAAAATTGGCCCCAGTTTAGCCATAAACGATCTAGATTTACTTAACAATTATGCAAGCCATACAAAAAATAATTAATTCCAAAAATTGCTCTTCAGACACGAGGACTCTGAGAAAAAATGAAATTTTTTTTGATTTAGGAAGCAAAAACAATAAAGACGGAGATTATTTTTTCAAAGCATTAAAAAAAAAGCCACTATTCATTATAACTCAAAATCAAAAACGAAACATACCTGGTAAAAATTTTATTATTGTAAAAAATATTTACACTTTTTATGTTAAAAGCATTAGTCAGAAATTTAAAAAAAAACCTAAATATAAAGTTGCAGTCACTGGTACTAATGGAAAAACGTCAGTGGTATTCTTTTATTATAGAATACTTAATTTACTTGGGATAAAAGTTGGTTCCATAGGAACCCTAGGAGTATTTGAGAACAAAAAAAAAAGTAAAGGAAATTTAACCACCCCAGATTTTTTTTCTAATCACAAAAGTCTAAATCATTTCTACAAAAAGAAAATTAATCATTCAATAATTGAAGCTTCCAGTCATGGCCTAAAACAAAGCAGATTAGAAAAAATTAATTTTGATTGTGGTGTTTTTACAAATTTAACACACGACCATTTAGACTACCATCGAACTATGAAAGATTATCTAAATTCAAAATTAATTCTTTTTAAAAAACTAATAAAAAAAAATGGATTTTTAGTAACAGGAAGTGATGCATTTGAATTTCCCCTGTTGAATAAAATTTCAAAAAATAAAAAATTAAAGTTATTATCTTACGGTAGAAAAGGAAATATTATTAAAATAATATCAATTAAGCCTGATAGTCAATTTACAAAATTAAAAATGAATGTTTTAGGAAAAGTTCATACCTTGAAATTAAAGCTGATTGGAAATTTTCAAATTGAAAATTTTTTAGCTGCCACACTTGCTTGCTATTCATGTGGTATCAGTTTTGAAAAAATATTTAGAATATGCTCTAGAATTGACAATCCTCCCGGTAGATTGCAGTTATTTAAAAAACAAAACAAAACTGTTATTATTGATTATGCCCACACACCAGATGCCTTAGAAAAAACAATTATTGAAATTCAAAAATTTTTTAACAAAAAAATAAATATTGTCTTTGGTTGTGGTGGGGACAGAGATCATCAAAAAAGAAAAGCAATGGGAAAAATTGCACACAAATTATGTAACAAAATATATATAACTGATGATAATCCCAGGTATGAAAATGCAAGAAAAATAAGAACGCAAATAAAAGCAGGATGCCCCAACGCAATTGTAGTTCCATCTAGAAAGCAGGCAATTAAGAGCTCTATCTCTAAGCTAAATGAAGAAATCTTATTAATTGCTGGAAAAGGACATGAGGAGTTTCAGTTAATTAAGAACAAAAAAATAGCTTTTTCTGACCATTATTGTGTAACAAGATATTTAAAATAAATGAATATTAACAGCACAGATCTTCAAAAAATTTTTAATAAAGAAATTTTAAATAAAAAAATAAAAATAGATAACGTCACCATTAATAGCAAGGAAGTAAACGCCAAATCTATTTTTTTTGCTATTAAGGGAAAAAATACCGATGGTCATTATTTTGTAAAAGAAGCAATGAAAAAAGGATCTAAACTTATCGTTGTAAAAGATAATTTTAATATACCTAAAAATAATTTACATAAATTCATCAAGGTTCGATCACCAATTAGATATCTAGAAAATTTTGCAAAGTATCAAAGATTTACATCACAAGGTCTGTTTGTGGGTATTACAGGAAGTTTTGGAAAAACAACTTTAAAATACATGCTGTCTTTTTTTCTAAAGCAATATGGAAAAACTTTCAGTTCTCCAAAATCTTATAATAATCACTTTGGGTTACCACTTTCCCTTTCTAACACACCTAAAAATAGTCAATTTAATATTTTTGAACTAGGTATGAGCAATTCAGGAGAAATTGATAAATTATGTCAGATATTAAGACCAGACATTGGAGTTATTACCAACATTGGTCCAGCTCATTTAAAAAATTTTAAAAACTTGAAAGCAGTATGCTTGGCAAAAGCAGAAATTATGAATCATATTCAAAAAAATGGATACATTGTTTTAAATAAAGATGATTTTTATTTTAACACACTTTTTAAAATTGCTAATAATAAAAAATTAAAAATTATAACATTTTCTAAGTCAAAAAAAGCTAATATTCAATTACTGAAGGCAATTAAAAAAAAAAATAGTTATCAAATAACAGTAAAAGTTTTGCAAAAAAAAATTACAATTCAAACTAAGACTATTAACGATAGTTTCATTGTAAATTTTTTAGCTAGTTTGTGTGTTTGCCTGTATTTTAATTGTAGTTTGGGAAAAATTAAAAAAAGACTTGAAAATTTTTCATTACCATCTGGTAGAGGAAATAAAATTATTAAAATAATTAAAGGAAAAAAAGTTCACATTATTGACGAGAGTTATAATGCTAATCCAATTTCGATGAAGAATGCTATTCAAAATTTTTCTTTATTCAATTCCCACAAAAAGAAAAAAATAGCAATAATTGGTGATATGCTCGAATTAGGTCAGAAATCTAAATTTTATCATCTTGAAGTGGCAAAGATTTTAAATAATGCTAAAATTGATGAGATTTATTTAGTAGGTAGGGAAGTAGTTCACATTCATAATCAGCTTAAAAAAACTAAAACATGTTTCATTTGTAAAGATATTGTGCATTTTAAAAGTTTATTCTTAAAAATAGCAAATGAAAAGTCTATTTTTTTGATAAAAGGATCTAACGGAATTGGATTAAATAAATTGGTAAATCAGCAAATTTAAAACTATGTTAAATTATTTTTTTTCTTATCTATCCGTCGACTACAGTTTCCTAAATGTTTTTAAATATATTACATTTAGAACTGGTGTTGCTATATTTACCTCATTAAGCCTGGTTCTTATTTTGGGTGGACCGTTTATTAATTATCTAAAATCTTCAAGTCATTTTGATCAGCCCATTAGAAATGATGGCCCAATTTCACATATTGTAAAAAAAGCAGGTACACCCACATTCGGGGGTATTTTGATTATTTTTGCTGCAATATTAAGTTCTGTTTTATGGGCTGATATAAAAAATATCTATGTTCTTATCTGTCTTTTTTCAATTTTAAGCTTTTCATTAATTGGTTTTTTTGACGATTATCTAAAAATTAAAAAAGAAAATTCAAAAGGCATTAAAGCGATGTACAAATTCTTATTGCAAATTATTTTTGGCTTAATGATTGTTTATCTAATCAATATCTCTACCGCTGAAGATATAAGAGATATATTGCACCTACCTTTTTACAAAGATTTAGTTTTTGATCTTGGTGTTTTTTATATTTTCTTTGGTGTGATAGTAATAGTAGGCTCTTCTAATGCTGTTAATCTGACAGATGGCCTCGATGGCTTGGCAACAGTACCTGTGATTCTAGTTTCATTAACCTTTATTCTTATTACCTATCTTGTTGGAAATGTTATTTTTTCTGATTATCTAAAATTGACGTATATAAAAAATACAGCAGAAGTTTGTGTGGTACTAGGATCAATTGTTGGAGCAAGTTTAGGCTTTTTGTGGTTCAATGCCCCGCCAGCAAAAATTTTTATGGGTGATACAGGTTCTCTTGCATTAGGTGCTTTTTTGGGAACAGTTAGTTTAATTTCAAAACATGAGATAGCATTGCTAATAGCTGGAGGACTTTTTGTTTTAGAGGCATCGTCAGTAATAATACAAGTGATATCCTTCAAATTGTTTGGAAAGAGAGTTTTTAGAATGGCACCTTTGCACCATCACTTTGAAAAAAAAGGCTGGGAAGAATCTACTATAGTTATACGCTTTTGGATCATTTCTGTAATTTTAGTTTTGATAGCCCTATCTAGTTTAAAGCTAAGATAATGGTTTCTATTAGTAGTTTAAAAAATAAAAAAATACTTGTTTTTGGAATTGGGATTTCTGGTCAAGCCACAATTAGAAAATTACAAAAGAAAGTTAAAGATTTATCCGTGTGGGATGACAACGCAACTCATCGCAATGAATCAAAAAAAACACTAAATATCAACCTTAATAGCAAATATTTTAAAGATTCTTTTGATTTTATAGTAATGAGTCCTGGAATTGATATCTACCAGCATTCATGTAGTTCATTTTTTATTAAAAATTTTAGCAAAATAATTACAGATGTTGACATTTTTATTGGCTCAATTGATACGAATAAAAATAAAATTATCGCAATCACAGGAACAAATGGAAAGTCAACTTTTTGCAAGCTCTTACACCACGCCATCAAAGGAAAAAATAAAAATACTTTTTTGCTAGGTAATTATGGAAAGCCTGTATTAAGCTATAATTCAAAATCAATTAAGAACACATATATTCTTGAATTGTCCTCCTATCAAATTGAGTATTCTAAATTTTTAAAATTTCATGCTTGCGCAGTATTGAATATTTCACCAGATCATCTTCAGAGGCATAAAACCTTTTCAAATTATATTAATATTAAATTAAAAATATTTGACTACTTGTTACTCGACGGTAGAGGCTTTGTTAATAAAAATTTCTCCTACATTAATCGAATTCAACAAAAAAAAAATGTAAGAAAAATTTCCAATATAAAAATTTCTAATATTCAAAATAAATTTTTATTAAAAGAAAACTTTTTACCTAGCATAAGCATAGTTTTCGAAATACTAAAATTTTTAAAAGTTTCAAATAAATTAATAATCAAAAGTTTTAACTCTTTTGTGCCGCTCCCCCACAGACAAGAATTAATAAAAAAAATAAAAAATATTTCCTTTGTTAATGATTCAAAGGCAACTAATTTCGATTCAGCAAATTTTTCCTTAAAGCATTATGAAAATATTTATTGGATTGCAGGCGGACTTGTTAAGAAAAATGACAAAGCAAGAATTGACATTAGTACCAAAAAAAAAATTGTTGGAACATATCTAATTGGAAAGAACATACCCCTATTTAAACAGGGCCTTAATATGAAAAAAAATTATCTTGTTTGCAAAACACTGCAAGTCGCTATTAACTGTGCATTCAAAGATGCAAAGAAAAATAATTTTAAAAATAGTACTATATTATTTAGTCCAGCAGCAGCTTCTTTTGATCAATTCAGAAACTTTGAAGATCGTGGGAATTCATTTAAGCAAATAGTAAAAAAATTAAAAAATGTTTAATCGACATGATAGTGGAGTATTAGCTCAGTGGTGGAGAAGTATAGATAAGACCTTGCTTTTTTTTGGATTATCTTTGGTTGTGGGAGGTAATCTTTTTAATTTTCTTTCGACTTCCACAATTGCTTCTGAAAAATTGTACGATAGTCGATATTTTTTATTTTACAAGCATATTTTTTTTTCATTTGTTGGACTTTCTATTTTAATTTTTTTTTCTTTTGTCAATAAAGACAAAATAAAACTATACGGAATAGCTGGATTTATTTTTTTTGTTCTTCTGTTAATTCTTGTTTATTTTTTTGGCATTGAGGTTAAGGGCTCCAAAAGGTGGTTGAATTTATTTTTTTTTCGAATTCAGCCTGTAGAGTTTGTGAAGCCATTTTTAATATTAGTTATTTCATTAATTTTATCCTCCTCTAAATATTCATTAAGTACACGATTTTTTCTAACGTGCCCTTTTGTTTTCTTTTTACTAGCCCTTTTATTGATACAGCCTGATTATAGTCAAAGTTTATTAATAATAACCATTTGGATGATTGTAGTTTTTGCTTCTGGAATTAGTTTTTTATTTATTTCCTCGATTGGATCAATTTTAGTTGTAGCAATGATCTCAATCTTGTTTTTTTTTAAAGATAAATTTTTTTACATATTCGATAGGGTTGTAAGTTGGGTAGGTAAAGCAGAAGTGTCTTATCAATCAGAACAGGCTTTGAATGCAATTATCTCTGGAGGTTTTTTTGGCAGGGGCATAGGGGAGGGAGTTTTGAAAGAAAGTGTGCCAGAAGCCCACACAGACTATGTCATGTCTGTTATCGCTGAAGAATATGGAATTATAATTGTTTTGTTAATTATTTCCATAACCATGTTTTTAGTTATAAGAATATTTGCATTAGCTAACAATTCTTCTAGTAGTTTTTTAAAACTTTCATTAATTGGAATCTCATCTTTGTTAGCACTGCAATCTTTTATCAATTTAGGAGTTACTATTAATATACTACCATCAACTGGCATGCCCTTTCCATTTATAAGTTATGGAGGCTCGTCAATTATGGGCTCTTCTATCTCATTAGGACTTGCCCTTCTCCTGAGTAAGGGAGAACAAGTATGAGCAAAAAAATCGTCTTATCTACTGGTGGGACAGGAGGGCATATTTTTCCAATGATTGCTTTATATGATTATTTAATATCTAAAAATTATGATGTAAGTTTTGTCACAGATCAGAGAGGAGAAAAGTATTTTACTGGCGATATAAAACATAAAATTAAAACTCTTAATATTAACAGTCCTTTTAATCAAAAGGGTTTACTTAAAATTATTTCCATATTCCAATTATTTGCGTCTACAATTTATTCGTTTTTTCTTTTAATCAAAAGCAGACCCAAAGTAATTATTGGTTCAGGAGGGTATGCTTCATTTCCAATACTAATGGCAGGCTATATTTTAAAAATTGATATATTTACCTACGAAACAAATACTATTTTAGGTAGGACTAATAAATTTTTTTATCCTTTTACGAAAAAATTACTCTTAGGTTTTGATATCCTGAATAAACTTCAAAATAAATATCAATCAAAAGCACTTCATGTAGGTCAGCTTATAAGAACCTCTTTTAATAGAGATACCATCAAAACAGAAAAAAATAATTTATTTACAATTTTAATACTTGGAGGAAGTCAGGCAGCGGACTTTTTTGGAGAAGATTTTGCAAAACTATTATCAGAATTAGATAAAAATTTTTTTAAAATAAAAATATTTCATCAGTGCCGAAAAAGTCAAATTGACAAATTAAAACTTGCATATAGCGATTCTGTTAATTGTGAATTATTTGATTTTAAAAAAAATATAGCTAAATTAATGCTAGAAGCAGATATTGCAATTACAAGGTCTGGTTCATCAGCTATATCCGAGATGGTTTCATTGAATCTTCCATTTATAGCTATACCGTTGCCAACTTCTTTAGATAATCACCAATATTATAACGCTAAATATTTTGAGGAAAGGGGTTTTTGTTGGCTGGTGGAACAAAATTTTTTTAATATTTATAAATTTAAAAAAATGATTATTGATATTGTATCTAACGACAGAGAACAATTAAAAAGAAAACTTGAGAACATGAAGACTGCTAGCAAGGAAAATGTATTAGTTAAGTTTGAAAATGAAATTAAAGAATATTTTTAATTATGGAGTTAAATATTAATAAAAAAGACAAAATTCATTTAATAGGAATTGGTGGAATAGGAATGAGTGGCATTGCATTAATTTTAAAAAAAATGGGATATGAGGTGCAAGGAAGCGATATATCCAAAAAAAGTAAAAATTTAGATTCTTTAAAAAAAAATAGAATTAAAATTTTTAGTAATCATAAATCGCAAAATATAAAAGATGCAAAAATAGTGGTCATTTCAACAGCCATAAACAAAAGCAATAGTGAATTTCAAGCGGCTTTAAAAAAAAAATTATTAATTATTAGAAGAGCAGATATGCTTGCACATATTATATCTTTAAAAAAGAACATAGTAATTTCTGGATCGCATGGTAAAACAACCATTACCTCTCTGGTGTCTACGATTTTAAAAGACGCAAATTTTAAACCAACTATAGTAAATGGTGGTATTATTAATTCTTTAAAGAGCAATGCAAGATTGGGTGATGGGGATTGGTCAGTTATAGAAGCGGATGAATCGGATGGAAGTTTTCTAAAGTTTAACAATACTATTGCAGTAGTAAGCAATATAGATCACGAGCATATGGATTATTATAAAAATTTTAATAATTTAACTAAACAATTCGGTCTGTTTTTAGACAAGACCCCTCTTTTTGGAAAAAATGTTGTCTGTTTGGACGACCCATCAATTATAAAATTGATAAAAAAATCAACTAAACAAAACTTTTTAACTTATGGTTTTAATAGCAAGGCAGATTTTATTCCAACAAACTTAGTTCATAAAAATATGAAAATTTATTTTGATTTAAAGGTAAATCTTAAGAAAAAATTTACCATTAAAAATATTGCACTAAATTTAATGGGTCAGCATAATGTTTTAAATGCAACAGCTGCAATAATAGTCTCTATCACTCTTGGTATTTCTGCTAAAAAAATTAAAAAAACTCTTGAGAACTTTTTGGGTGTTCAAAGAAGATTGACGAAAGTGTATCAAAAAAAAAATAGGATAATTTTTGATGATTATGCTCACCACCCAACCGAAATAGCAGCTGTTTTAAATGCGTGCAAAAAAAACTTTAATAAAAACAAGATTATTTCTGTGTTCCAACCACATAGATTTTCGAGGGTACAATCCTTGTATAATGAATTTACAAACTGTTTTGTAGATTCAGATTTAGTGGTTTTGTGCCCTGTCTATGCAGCTGGAGAAAAAAATATTAGTTTTGACCTGGAAAAATTTGGAAAAAAGATTGTTAAAAAATCTAAGACCGAAGTTATTATTGTAAAAGATGAAAAAAATCTTGATATTTTTTTACAAAAAAATCACTCTAATAAAGATGTTGTTATTGCGATGGGTGCAGGAAGTATAAGTCAATGGATTAGATCCATCTCAAAAAATTTAGAAAATGCAAAAAATAAATACTAGTGAAATAACTCATAAATTAAAAGATCGTATTAAAAAAAAATATTTATTAAATAAAAACTCATGGTTTGGAATTGGTGGTTATGCAAATATATTCTTTCAACCTAACAACAAAAAAGAGTTAATTTTATTTTTAAAAAATATTAAGTTTAAAAATTTTATTAGTTTAGGCTCTGGGTCAAATATTTTATTTAGAGATTGTGATTTTGATGGTGTAGTGATTAAGCTCGGTAAAGAATTCTGCAAAATAGAAGAAATTAATTCGCAAATTGTTGCTGGAGCTGGGGCATTAAAGTCAAAAGTTTCAGAATTTGCTAAAAATAATGAATATTCAGACTTTGAATTTTTATCATCAATTCCAGGTACTATTGGGGGGGGAGTTTCTATGAATGCAGGATGCTTCGGTAGCGACATGTCAGATATAGTTAGTCAAATATCTGTCATTGATTTGTCGGGTGAAGAGAAAATAATAACTCTTGATAACATTGGATTCGATTATAGAAAATCTGAATTACCTGATAGCTATATAATTATAGAGGTTTTATTTAAAAAAACAAAAAAAATTCAATCAACAGTAATAGAAAATAAAATTAATTTGTTTAAAAAAAAGAAAAATGAGAATCAGCCTACTGGAATTAGAACTGGAGGTAGTACTTTTAAGAATCCAATTAGTAGTTCCAAAGCAGCCTGGGAATTAATCAAGGAAAATGGATGTGATAAGCTATCTTATGGAAATGCTAAATTTTCATCCCATCATTGTAATTTTATAGATAATAGCAATCTTGCTTTATCTTCTGATATTGAAAAACTAATTACCGAAACACAGAAAAAAATAAAAAAAAATTCTGGAATTGATTTAGAACTAGAGATTAAAATTATATGAGTAAAAAAAAAATTCTTTTACTGGTAGGTGGGCCATCCAAAGAAAGAAAAGTTAGCTTATCAAGTGGAAAAGCAATATATTTGGCTCTAAGAAAGCTTGGATATGAAGTTACAAAGGTTGATCCAAAAATTGGATCTAAAAATTTTTCAAAATATAATTGTGACTTAGCCTTTAACGCATTGCATGGACAGTTTGGAGAGGATGGAACTATTCAATCTTTACTGGAACGACAAAAAATTCCTTACACGCATTCAGGTGTAAAATCTTCTACTATAGCGATGGATAAACTCAAATCTAAAAAACAATTTATAAAAGCTAAAATAAAAACACCAAAATTTAAGGTGATTAAAAAACTATCCGATCTTAATAATACTATTTCTAAGAAAAAGTTTGTTTTAAAACCTATTAACGAAGGCTCTAGCGTAGGAGTTGTAATTTGTAAAAATTCAACTTCACTTAATAAAACAAAAATTAAAATCTATTTAAGAAAGTACGGCAAGCTACTGCAGGAGGAATTTATAGAAGGAAAAGAGGTGCAGGCTGCGGTTATGGGCAGTAAAGCATTGGGAGCAATAGAAATAAAACCTTCTAGAATATTTTATGATTACAATGCAAAATACAGTCGTAATGCTAAAACTAAGCATATCATGCCTGCAAATTTAGAAAAAAAATTTTATAACAAGGTTTTGCAATTAGCGCTTAGAGCTCATAAGTGCCTATCATGCAAAGGCGTCACAAGGTCTGACTTTAGAGTGACTAAAGATAATGAAATTTATATATTAGAAATCAACACGCAGCCGGGAATGACCCCCTTGTCATTGGTTCCAGAAATTGCAGAATATTTTGGAATGACTTTCATAAAATTAATTCAGTGGATGGCTTTAGATGCTTCAACCAATCGGTAAAAAATATAAATGGATAGGAATTTTATCTCTTTTTATAGTGTTAACTACTTTTAATTCAACAAGCTCAAATTTTATTAATATTTTTTTTCCTATAAAAGTTATCGAATACAATAAAACAATTTTTTTAAAAGAAAGCACAAAATCCAAAGCAAACGATTTTTTGATAAACAAAAGCTTACTTTGGATAAGTACAAAACAAGCCAAAAATCTATTTAATAAAAATAAATGGGTTAAAACTGTAACATTTGCTAAAAAGTTTCCTGATACTTTACGAATATCTGTTTTGGAATATTCCCCTATTGCGTATTTTAAAAAAAATAAATTAATTTATTTAATTAATAGTAATTTTAAAAATTCGTTAATCGATAAAAATTCAAATCTTGAAAATTTGATTGAAGTTAAAAATATGAAAAAAATAAAAGATTTTAAAACATTTTTTTTAAAAATCAAAAATCGTGATGTTATTTTTTCAAAAATTAAAGTGATTAATTATATTCATGATGATAGATGGGATATTGTTTTAAAAGATGGCCAATTAATTAAGCTGGGTAATTACAATTTGAATAAGCAATTAAAGTACCTTAATTTTATTTTAAATAACCAGACAGAAAAAATAATTGATCTGAGATATGATGGAAGAGTTGTTGTAGGTAATGAATAATAATTTTGAACCTATCGGTGTTTTAGATATTGGTTCCTACCAGTTGAAATTTATAATATTTAAAATACAGAATTCTAAATTTGAAATTTTATCAAAATCCATTTCCTATACCAATGGAATAAAAAAAGGTTCGATTTCTGATTTAAGTCAGCTTTCAGAATCGATAAAAAATATTATAGGTAAAGCTGAAGAAGATACTAAAATAAAAATAAAAAATATTTATGTATGTCCAAGTTCCGCAAATAGTTCTTTTGTAAATTTTTGTCAATCGAAGAACATTGGTGGGTATGAAGTTGACCATGAAAAAGATATGCAGTTTTTGATTAACAGTGGTGTAGTTCTTTTTAAAAATCAAAACAAGAATTGTAATATTTTGCATCTTTTTAATCTTAATTCAAAAATAGATAAAGATATTGTATGTGAAAATCCCGCGGGAATGATTGCGGATACCTTAGAAAATGAAATGAATGTCATTTATTCCAAAACAAACACGATAAGGAATTTTGAAAAAGTTATTTCTAAAAGTTACCTTAAATCTGAAAAAATTATCTACTCGCCATATGTATTGGCCCTCCTTTCCTATGCAGATAATCCGCTTGCAGATATGAGCATGACCATAGATTTTGGACACGAAAAAACCTCTGTAAGCATTTTTAGAAATGATAATTTTATTTATGCCTCCTCAATTCCTGTCGGCTCTTGGCATATTACAAATGATATATCAAAAGCATTAAATTTAAGTTTTGAAATTTCTGAAAATTTGAAAAAAGATCATAGTTCTTGCTTGATTGTAGATAACAATAAAATGCAAGAATTTGTTGAAACAGAAGAATCTGGTTTTAAGTCATATAAAAAAATATCAAATAATATTTTAAATAAAGTTGTCAATGCGAGAATAGAAGAAATTATTGATCTAATCAATCAAGATTTAACATTTTTAAGATCAAAAAATTTAAACTTTAATAAAATTTTGGTCACAGGCGAAGGATCTAAAATAGATGGATTTCAAAATATTCTTAAAGAAAAATTACATTACAAAAGTCTTTCAATTGAAAAATTTCATCCTAAAATTAAGAATAATATCCCTGATAATTTTGATGTATGCATATCTGTAATTAATTTGATTATTAACCCATACAATAAGGAAATTCCTTTTTTTTCCAAAAAAAAAGTAAGCTTTTTTGAAAAAATATATTCATTTTTAAATTAATAGTTGGCAGATTTGAATTGTAATATTTCTTGAATCGATCTTATTTTTTTTAAATATATTATTTTTTCGTGCATCAGTATCAAAAAACAATTAAAAAAAAATTAGTATTAGAAGGTGTCGCTTTGCACTCAGGTGTTTTGGTTAAAATTTCTTTTATTCCAACAGAAGAAAACACTGGAATTGTATTCTTAAGAACAGATATAAAAAAAAATGCATATGTTAAAGCATGCTGGAAAAATATTGTTTCAGCTAGCCTATGCACTAAAATCTCAAATAAGTATGGAGTAAGTGTCAGCACCATTGAGCACTTAATGTTTTCATTTTATGCACTTGGAATTACTAATTTATTAATCGAAATAAATGGCCCAGAAATTCCAATTATGGATGGAAGCTCAAAAATTTTTATAGATGAACTTTTAAACAATGGTTTGTTAAATCAAAAAAGTAATGTTTCTCATTTAATTATAAAAAAAACTTTTGAAGTGAGGGATAAAAATAGGTTTATCAAATATGAACCTACCAATACTAGCAGTTTAGAAATAGATTATACGCTTGAGTATAAAGATCAGTTTATAAAAAAACAAAATTTTAGTTCCAAAGATGCTAGAAAAAATTCTCTAGATATTGCGCATACTAGAACTTTTTGCCATCAAGAAGACTTGGAAAAAATATTTGCAATGGGTTTAGCCAAGGGAGGTTCTTTAGATAATGCTATCATTATATCTGGGAACAAAATTTTAAATCAAGGAGGTCTTAGATGTAAAAATGAATTTGTAAAGCATAAAACATTAGATTGTCTTGGAGATTTGTATCTATCAAATTATTTTATTAATGGTAAAATAATATGCAACCAAGGAGGTCATGAGCTAACGGGAAGTTTGTTAAAAAAAATATTTAAAGAAAAAAAAAACTATACAATTGAAAGTTCTAACCTATCATCAAATTTTAGAGAAAACTCATTTGATTCCAAAGAAATTCAAGTGGTAGTTTAGTATTAATATTTAGTATAAATTGTAGACAATTCTTAATTTATTATGTTTCAAAATTTTTTTTTCAAGTGTCTTTTAATTGTTACCTTAATTTTTGCATATGGTTGCTCATCAAAAGATAAGACTATTTTTGCTGAACCTAAAGCTGTTATTCCACTAGAGAATTTATACGCTGAAGCATATCTAAATTATGAAAACAAAAAGTACCAAGATGCTGTAGAACTTTTTGAAGAAGTTGAAAAAAACTATTCATTTAATACAGAATGGGCATCTAAATCATTACTAATGAGAGGGTATATTTATTACGAAGTATCTAGATATGTAGAATCTTTAGAAATATTAAAAAAATTTAAAACACGCTATGCTGGAAGTAAAGATATGGATTATGTTGAATATTTAATAGCCATGTGTCTTTTTGAACAAATAAATGTCATTGCCCTGTCCCAAGAGAATACATTATGGGCTAAGAGGCAATTTGAAAAAATTATTTTAAATTATCCAACTTCTAAATATGCAGAAGACTCAAACTTTAAGTTAGATTTAATTAGAGATCAGTTGGCAGGTAAAGAAATGTATATAGCGAGGTATTACACTAAAAGGCAAAAATGGGGGCCAGCACTTATAAGGTTAAATAAAATCATAAAATATTATGAAACCACAGTTTATATCGAAGAGGCGCTACATAGATTAGTTGAAATACACTATAAGTTAGGTAATATTTCCGCTGCTAAAAAATATGCTTCAATTTTAGGCTATAATTATAACGATAGTGATTGGTATAAAAAATCATACAATATTGTTGAAAATAAAAATCTTTCTATCGAAAAAGAAAAGCAAAAAAAAAGCTTAAAAGAAAAATTTAAAAAAATAATAAAACTGCAGTAAGATTTTATGATTAGCAGTGTAGACGATTACAAAAAAAAAATAAAATTATTAAATCAGTATGATAAAAAATACTACGATACTAATTCTCCAAAGATTACAGATGCAAAATATGATGAAATAAAAAAAAAATTACTAGATTTTGAAAAAAAAAATCCTCAATATTTTTTTGTGAGTAGTAAAGTAGGTTTTGCTCCATCAAAAAAATTTTCAAAAGTTAAGCATAAAGAAAAAATGCTTTCTTTAGGAAATGCATTTGACATAGAGGATATGAAAAATTTCTATAAAAAAATTAAAAATTTTTTAAATTATGATGTAAGCCAAAATATTACTTTAGTTGCAGAGCCTAAAATTGATGGAATTTCTGCTTCATTATTATATGAAAATGGAGTTTTAGTTCAAGGACTGTCCAGAGGTGATGGAGAGTATGGGGAGGAAATAACTGAAAATCTAATGACTATTTCAGATATTCCAAAAAAAATTACTTATAAAAAATTTCCTAAATTAATAGAGATTCGTGGAGAAGTGTATATTGGTAAAGAAGATTTTAAAAAAATTAAAAATAATTTTGCCAATCCTAGAAATGCAGCAGGAGGCTCTTTAAGACAAAAAGATTCTACAAAAACTGCCAATATCCCTTTAAAATTTTTTGCATATTCTACAATTCAATCAAATTATTCGTATTTTGAATCTCAATATCAATTTTTAGAATTTTTAAAAGATTCTAACTTTAAGACTAATCCGTTATCCCAAATTATTAAAAATATTAAAGAACTAGAAACAAATTACAATGAACTAGAACAATTAAGATCGAGACTTGATTATGATATTGATGGAATAGTTTACAAAATTAATGATTTTGAATTACAAAAAAGACTTGGAAACTTATCTAATAGTCCAAGATGGGCTATAGCTCATAAATTTTCTGCAGAAAAAGCTTTTACGAAAATCAATGACATTGAAATTCAAATCGGAAGAACAGGAGCCTTGACTCCTGTAGCTAAAGTAGAACCTGTTAATGTGGGAGGTGTTATGGTTTCTAATGTAACTTTGCATAACGAGGATGAAATTGTTAGAAAAGATATACGGATTGGTGACACTGTCTGCATCCAAAGAGCAGGTGATGTCATTCCACAAGTAGTTTATGTTAATTTATCTAAGCGAGGAAAGAAGACAGAATCTTATAATTTTCCAACTAAATGTCCATCGTGCGGCAATGATACAATCAAAGAGTATAACGAGGTTACAAAAAAAATAGATGCAGTAAGAAGATGTCCTGATATTGGATATAAATGTTCCTACATAGCTAAAGAAAAACTAAAACATCTTATTTCCAAAGATGCTCTTAATATTGACGGTTTTGGAAAAAAAGTAGTAGATAATTTTTGGAATTTAAAATTAATTAAAGTCCCCTCAGATATTTTCAAACTAGACTATAAAGTTATTAAAGAATTAGAAGGTTGGGGAGAGCTATCATGCAACAACTTGATTAAATCAATAGAAAAAAGTAAAAAATTAAGCTTAGCAAAATTTATATATGCAATTGGAATTCGACATATTGGACAAGAGAATGCTAAAATTTTAGCTAGTTACTTTAAAAGTGTTACGAAATTTAAAAAACTATTTGATCCAAGTTTAATAAAAGCAGAGCTAGATAACCTAATAGAGATTGATGGAATAGGAGAAACGCAAATTAAAGCTCTTGAAAATTTTTTTTCTAATAAAAAAAACATAAATGTAATTAATGATTTAATTGACTGTTTGCAAATAAGCAATTTTGAAAATATAATTTCAGGAATATTTACAAATAAAACTTTAATGTTCACAGGTGGTTTTTCCAAAATGAGTAGATCTGAGGCAAAGACTTTAGCTGAATCTAAAGGTGGCAAGGTGCTAGGTAGTATAAGTAAAAAACTAAATTATTTGGTAGTAGGAGACTCCAAGCCTACTAATAATAAAGTGCAAAAAGCAAAAGATCTCCAGGTAGAAATTATTTCTGAAAAGAAATGGTATGAGCTACTAAAGAGGTGAGCATATTTTTTTTAAAAAACTTAATTCTTTTAAGTTAAAAAAACAATTAAGTTTGTCAAATACTTCTTTGTGATAACTATTTAAATACCTAATCTCTACTTTGGAAAGTAAATTTTTATTAATTAAATTTTTATCATATGGAACTAAAGTTAAATTTTCAAATAATAATTTTTTTTTTATTTTGTTAACATAAATCAAATTTTCAATCCTCATTCCAAACTGTCCTTCTCGGTAGTATCCTGGCTCATTAGACACAACTTGACCCGCAACAAATCTATCCATGCTCTTCTTAGATATAGATGGAGGATTTTCATGTACGTTGAGATAATAGCCAACACCATGACCGGTACTGTGCGGGTAATCCAATTCTATTTGCTTTAAGTATTTTCTAGCAGCTCGATCAAGCTGTGCACCAGTAGTATCATTTTTTAGTTTAAAATTTTTTAATGCCAGATGTCCTTTTAATACTCTCGTATAAATATTTTTTTTATATAAGCTTGGTTTTCCAAAGGCAATTGTTCTTGTTACATCAGTAGTTCCCCACGAGTATTGCCCACCAGTATCAAGAAGATAGATTCCATTTCCTGTTAACGATAGATTTGTTTTGCTGGTTGCATTGTAATGAATAATTGCTGCATTTTTATTAAAACCTGAAATTGGTGGAAAGCTTGGCCCTAAATAAAAAGAATTTTCTTTTCTAAAATTTTCAAGCTGCTTCTGAGAACTAATTTCCTTTATTTTTTTTTTGTTTTTGAATTGATTTATCCAAAAAAATAATTTTACTAATGCCACCCCATCAAACATATGTGCAATTCTTAAATTTTGTATTTCAATTTTATTTTTTTTAGATTTGAGATGAAAAATAGGATCTTGAATAAATTTACATTTAATTTTGCTGGATTGTAAAAATTTGATTAATCCATAAGAAGTTATAGCGGGGTCAATCTTAACTGATACAATTTTAGTTTTCATTAATTTTTCTTTCAATGATTTGATGTCAAAAAATTGAACATCTTTTTTGAAACTCTTAATTAATTTATTTCCTACTTTTTTTAAATTGCAAAAAACTATAATTTTATTTTGTTGAATTAATGCAAATGCATTTAGAAGGGGTGAATAAAAAGAATCCTCACCTCGAATATTTAAAAGCCAGCACACATTTTCACTAGAGGAAATAAAAAAAGAGTTCTTTTCATTTATATTTAGTAAGTTTTTAAGACTTTTAATTTTATTTATATGGCTTATGCCGGAATATTGATTTTCAAGAATGAAAGCATTTTTATAAACTTCTTTTTTTTTATCCTTCCAGACCTGATCAATTAAATTTTTTTCAATGGGAACTAAATTTACTTTTTCTTTTAGAATATTTTTAATTACTTGAAATCTAAAAAGATTTGGATCATAGCCTATTTTAACATTAGTATGATTTTTTTTAAGAAAGTTTAAGACATTTACTTTGCTTATATCTATAATGTTAAAAAGATGATCGGTCTCTTGCTTTGCCTGAAGAGTGTATCTTCCATCTACAAAAAGATAATTTTTTTTTTTGAAAATAAGAGCGGTTCCTGCAGACCCGGTAAAATTGCTCACATATCTTAATCTGTCATTATCAGTTTTTATAAATTCATTAAAAAAACAATCATTTTTAGGAACTAGATAGGCATCAATATTTTTTTTGATTAATAGTTTTTTAAGTTTATTCAGGTTATTCATCTTCAATTTTTTTTAAGTATTTATCAATTACTTTTTTTTCTCCAGTGTCTTTAAAGTTTATTAATAATTTATTTCCATCTATATGAATAATTTTCCCATTTCCGAATGTTTCGTGATGAACGCTTTGTCCTATTTTAAAGTTTGTTAAATTATTAGTGTAATTAATAGTTTTCGTTTTTTCCTTAGCTTTTGTATACCGATCCCAGCCAGGGCTTTTGGGTATTGTTGAAAAACCAGTATCTTGGCTAAATTCAAAATCTTGATGAGGGTCTTCTGCAATTTCATTTATATTTAAATATTTTTTATCTAACTCATCAATAAATCTAGAGGGCATAGACGGCATCCAGTCGTTATTATCATTTTTGTTTCCAAAAAATTTCCTATTATTAGCAAAAGAAATAAACAATCTTTGCTTGGCCCTAGTTATTGCAACATAAGCCAACCTTCTTTCTTCTTGAACTGCCACATCTCCCTTTTCTTCAATAGACTTTTGATGTGGAAACATACCTTCCTCCCAACCTGGTAAGAAAATACATTCAAATTCCAGACCTTTTGCAGCATGAATCGTCATAAGGTTTATTTTTTCTCCATCCCATTCTTCATCGATAGCGGTTTGAAGTGAAATATTTTCTAAAAATTCTATGAGATTAGAATAGTTTTTCATAGAAGATCTTAATTCTTTTAAATTTTCTAATCTTGCTTCAGCCTCAGGGCTTTTTTCATTAATCAGCATTTTAGTATAACCAGATTCATCTAAAACTCTTTCTAGCAACTCTACATGATCCAATTTTTCAGAAAGTTTTGTCCATTGGTTTAAATTCTTTATTAGTAGTTTTAAGCTTTCTTTAGTCTTGGGCTTTAGCTCATCCCCATCCAAAAGAGAAACTGAAGTATCAAAAAGATTTTTATTAGAATTTCTAGAAAATTCGTGAATTTTCTTTAAGGTAGTATCTCCAATGGATCTTTTAGGTGTATTTACAATTCTTTCAAAAGCCAAATCATCATTTTTTTGATGAATTAGTCTGAGATAGCAGAGTGCGTCTTTAATCTCTGCTCTTTCATAGAATTTTACTCCACCAATAACACGGTATGGAAGTCCTATTCTAATAAATCTTTCTTCAAATTCTCTTGTCTGAAAAGATGCCCTGACTAAAATAGAAATATTATTCAATGAAAACTGTTTTGCAAGTTCCTTTTCAATTATATCAGAAGTACCACTTGCCTCATCACGACCATCATTATAGGAATTAATCCATACTTTTTCACCATCGCTAAAATCAGACCAAATTTTCTTTCCTAGTCTATCATCATTGTTGGATATTAAAGAGGAGGCAGTATTTAGAATATTTTTAGTTGATCTATAGTTTTGCTCAAGCTTAATTGTTTTAGTATTAGAATAATTTTTTTCAAAATCTAATATATTTTTAACCTCAGCACCCCTCCAACTGTAAATGGATTGATCATCATCTCCCACCACACAAATATTTTTAGTATCTCCAGTTATATAATTAAGCCATAGGTTCTGTATAAAATTGGTATCTTGAAACTCATCAACCAGAATGTATTTAAAGTTTCTTTTAAAGGACTCACGTATTTCTTTAAAATTTTTAAAAATAGTAACGCAGTGTAGAATAAGATCTCCAAAATCAACACAGTTCATCATCTTAAGACGTTCTTGATAAATCCTGTAAATTTTTAAAGCATTAATTTTAGAGTAGTCTGATGGACTAGCTTTTATTTCAGAAGGAGTAAGAGCTTTATTCTTCCAATGATCAATCAAGTGAGCAATAAGTTTAGGAGGGTTTTTTTTGATATCAATATTTTCTGCAGCTAAAATATTTTTAATTAATTTTAATTGGTCTAGAGTATCTAAAATAGTAAAACTTGGCTTTAATCCAACGGCTTCTGCGTGTTTTCTAAGAATTTTATTGCTAATAGAATGAAAAGTTCCGAGCCATGGTACTGAATTAGTATCACCCATCACCAAACCCTGAACTCTTTCCCTCATTTCGTTTGCTGCTTTATTGGTAAAAGTTACGCAGAGTATTTGATTACTGAAACATTTTTTACTTTGAATTAAATGAGTTACTCTCGTAGTCAGTACTTTTGTTTTTCCAGAGCCAGCACCTGCAAGAATAAGCAGAGGCCCATCAGTATGTAAAACAGCCGCTTTTTGTTGATTATTTAAAGTATTTAAGTAATTTGGACCCGTAGCACTCATGTTCATTAATTAAATTATTAAAAATTAAATACAACAAGAAAAATGAAAGAAAAATTTTCAACTAGTAAGTTTTTTTTAAAAGTTGCAATTCTCATTGCCGTATTATTAGTTACTATCTTTGCATCTCCACTGATACTTAATTTAAATGGTTTCAAAGCTGATTTTGAGAATAAATTTTCTAAACTACTTAATACAAACGTTAGAATTGAAGGTGACATTGAATATATATTTAATCTAGGGCCTCAGTTAAGGTTTGAAAATATTGTTTTTGATGCAGGTGAGAGTAATACCTTAAATGGAAATTTAGAAAATCTAAATCTAAATGTTAATCCATTTAAATTATTTAAAAAAGAATTCTCATTAAAAAAATTTTCTATAGCAAAAGGATCTCTTTCTATATCTGAAGTTTTTTTTAAATCTTATATTCTGAATCAATCACAATTTAAAAAGATCAATTTTAAAAATATAGATATCAAGATTGTTAACAATTTGTCAGAAATAGAATTTAACAATAATAGCGGAGCATTTCTATTCAATCCGAAAAATTTAATTGCTGCTCAATTGAAAGGATTTTTCTCAAATTCTTCATATAATTTAAAGTATAAAAATAATAAATTAGAATTTAATATTCCTGAATTAAAATTATTTTTGCAATATAAAAAAAATATTAATCAAAATAATTTTATTGAAATGAAATTTTCGGAGAAATTTTTATTTCCTGGATTCAGAAATATTTATATTAGATCAGATATAGCGCTTGATAATAATAAATTAGAATTAGAGAATGCCAAAATATCATCCTCTACCTATAATGGTGCAGGAACAATAGCCATCATAAAGAAAGAAAGTGATACTATTGCTGTTGAAGCAGATTTAAGATTTGGAAGACCTAACTTTTCAAGAATTGGAGAATCTAAATGGGTTTCTTTTTTTAATAAAGAATTATTTCAAATAGCATTATTAATAAATGGCAATTTTAAAATTAATTTTCAACATGTTTTTTTTAATCAAAATTATTTTGATGATTTAAATCTAGACGTTTCTTTTAATGGAGGAGATATCATTTTAAATCGTATTCAATTTATCTCTAATAAAAATTCTTTGGATTTTTCTGGTAGGTTGATTCGGGAAAATAATGATTTTCTTTTATTCTTTGATAGTAGTTTTGATACCAAACAACTTAAAAGATTATGTATTAAAACATGCAAGTCTAAACCAGCAAGCAACAATTATTCAATGAATACTAGAGGAACTCTTGATTTAAAAAAGTCGAAATTTACTATAGAAAGTTTTTTCTCTGAGAAGAAGTATAATCAGGCTCAAATTACCGAGATAAATAAAAACTTAAAAACTATTTTTTTTGGCGATTTGGCAAAAACTTTTAAGCTTAAAAATTATTTAAAATTATTTTAATTACTTCGGGCGAGTCATTTTTTTTGGATTCATGATTTGCATATATTCTTTTTCATTTATCAATCCTGTTTTTAAAGTTTCTTCTTTTAAGTTAGTTCTATTTTTGTGAGCTGTTTTGGCAATCATACTGGCATTATCATATCCAATCTTAGGGGCTAGAGCTGTCACTAGCATCAATGACTCATTTAGTAGCTGCTCGATTCTTTTTTTATTTGGTTTAATACCTTTGATGCAAAAATTAACAAAGCATTGCACTGAATCGGATATGAGATCAATTGATTGAAGAATGTTATATGCAATTAAGGGTTTAAATACATTTAATTCAAAATGACCATGAGATCCAGCCATAGTAATTCCATTATGATTTCCAATTACTTTTACACAAACCATTGTAACTGCTTCGCATTGAGTTGGATTAATTTTTCCTGGCATAATGGAAGACCCTGGCTCGTTTTCGGGAAGAGACAATTCTCCATATCCTGCTCTTGGACCCGATCCCAAAAATCGTATGTCATTTGCAATCTTCATTAATGCAACAGCTGTTGTATTTAGAGTTCCTGAAAAATTAACAATTGAATCATGTGCTGCTAATGCTTCAAATTTGTTTTTGGCAGTATGAAAAGGAAGTTTGGTTATCTTTTTAATTTCTGCAGCTATTGTTTTGTCCCAGCCTTTTCTTGAATTAATACCAGTCCCAACAGCAGTACCTCCTTGTGCCAGAGGATAAATTTCAAGTAATGCTCTTTTAATTCTAGTTAATGATTTTGAAACTTGCATATGATAGCCAGAAAATTCCTGGCCAAGTGTTAAAGGAGTAGCGTCTTGTAAATGCGTTCTTCCTATTTTAACTATATCTTTAAATTCTTTAGTTTTTTTAGCCAAAGCTTTTTCCAACAAGCTAATAGCTGGTATAAGTTTTTTGTTAGCTTGAATTGCAATCGCAATGTGCATGGCAGTAGGAAAGGTATCATTGGTAGATTGGGCTTTATTAACATGATCATTAGGATGAACTGGTTTTTTACTTCCCATTTTTCCACCAAGCATTTCAATTGCTCGGTTAGCAATAACCTCATTAACATTCATATTGGTTTGTGTTCCGGAACCTGTTT